>Ga0116229_10004939_pt1 | contig 21826 bp, 12 predicted proteins | sample S1TSphgellanicum_3_FD_87313 | JGI IMG/M metagenome (GOLD analysis project Ga0116229, IMG submission 87313) | Host-associated microbial communities from peat moss isolated from Minnesota, USA - S1T2_Fc - Sphagnum magellanicum MG | ecosystem: Host-associated > Plants > Peat moss > Unclassified...
CAAGGAGTGTGCACAAGGATTTGTTAAACTTGACGTGTTCACAGTGCCCACCTAAAGTCCTCGCCACCTCTTGGCAATCCTTAAATAAAGTCTCCGTGGTAGAGATCTGTTCAGGTTGCAAACAAAAAGTCCTCGCCAACAGATCTAGAGTCTGCATACTGCAACAAACCTTCAAAAAGGACCCTACCCAAAAAAAACACGACGTCATGGTGGAATGAGAGAACACCAGAGCACAATCGATCGATTTCCCACACCACAACACTTGACGAACATCACACGATGCTCGAACTCATATGCTACTCCTGCTGCAAGCTTATCCAAAATATATCTACCTTCTCCGATTTGAACACGGCGAACTCTATCCACACGCCAAGTGCGTACGACCCAAAGAGCTCTGCAAATCCTTCTCTGGGCAGGTTTCATAATCGCATAAACATTTTAGGGTCTTCCCTACTCTCTCCTTTACCGACAACCTGCGATGAGGGTGTGCCCGATAAAAAAGTACAATGAGCCAAGTGCGTACGACCAAAGAGCTCTGCGAATCCTTCTCTGGGCAGGTTTCATAATCGCCTAAATATTTTAGGGTTTTCCCTCCTCTCTCCTTTACCGACAACCTGCGATGAGGGTGTGCCGATAGAAAAGTGCAATGAGTCAGTGAAAAAAGCTGACTCGTTGCACTTTTCTATCGGGCACACCCTCATCGCAGGTTGTCGGTAAACGAGAGAGTGGCGAAGACCCTAAAATGTTTATGCTACTATGAAACCTGCCCAGAGAAGGATTCGCAGAGCTCTTTGGTCGTACGCACTTGGCGTGTGGATAGAGTTCGACTCTTTGGGCTGGGCTAGGCCAACACCACTGTTCCTCCGAGTGTTTTCTTTTGGTGCCAACTTTCGTGCGAACTGCAAACAGGGAAAATTTCTGAAAAAAGTGGGTCCATTTACCAAATCCGTCCCAGTCCTTGATAGGCTGTCGCAGCCATTTCTCCATCCTAAATTTCCTGGTGCCACATCAACTATGGATGGCTGGGGATGGAAGAGTTAGATCTTTCTGTCCAAACAAAAGGGGTTCACATTCAAATTAGAGATATTTAACAATTAATATATACATCCATTCAAGGTTGAGATTAATTAATAGATAGTTATAAAGAGAAAATTCACCTATATTAAGGATGTCTTAAAAAGTGAAAGGTACTAAGCTCTCCATTTTAAGTATTAATTATCCCAAAAGTAATTTCAACACATATTCTGCAACACATATTTTGCACTGATTTTTTTTGGGTGCTATTGAACTTATCTTTATGAAAAAATAAATCACCTTGGGCCTATTTTGAAAGACCTAGGTTTGTCAAAAGTGGAATCAGCAAGTGACCACCTATCCTTCATCAGAATTACATAACAGCATTTAGAAGCATGGGGGGAGCATGTAGGAGTGTCATCAGAACATGTAGGAGTCTTAGTGGAACATTTAGAAGTGTTGGCATAGTGTGATAGAGCTCCATCTCTTGACTATTTACATGTCTTAGTGGTGTTGACAATTTGCATTTTGGAGGTTATTCAAGGATGCAGGACAAGGGGCTCAGTTTCAATTTTTCATTTGTGATTTGTCTTTGTGTGGTAAGTGTTTTAAGGTCTTTCTTTTCTCTCAGCCTATGCTGTGCAGATGTCAATTTATTTGATGGAGGTTTCTCTCCCTATAGGCTAGTAAAAATCAACCAAAAAACTGTAACCACTGCATTTACGACTATATGCAACTTATAGTCGTTTGCAATTAGGTTTGGCAATATTTGCAACTATAAATCAAATTTCAACTACTTTGATCACTTATACAACTATGTTTCAACTATTGAAAATTTCATCATATTAGTTGGATGGTTTTTAAGTTTATTTTCATCCACGATTAGGCTTATAATTTTATGTATGTATTAAAGTTATATATATATATATATGTATATTTTTATTTCAATTTTGAAAAATATTATTTAAATCTGAAAATTGCTAGTTCAGTGCATTAAAAAAATTGAAAAAAATTATATGAATATGCAAATTTCTTTTTCATTAATTCGTTAAAATCTATTTGAATTATTTTTTAAATATTTGAATCTGAAATTTTATTTTTCAATTTTTCAATTTTTAATTTAAATTTTAAAAATTTTTGATTTGAAAATTGAAAATTGAATTTTGAATTATTATTTTTGAATCTAAAAATTAATATTTCAAATCTAAAAATTATTAGTTGAGTCTAAAAATGGACATTTGAATTTTAAATACTGTTATTTGATTCTGAAAATTGATAATAAAAGCTATAACAAATGAGATAGTAAGAAAAATATAAATGAAAAAATAGATAGTTTAAGCTAGCCACCAATTACCATAATAATTTAATAAATATTTTTTATTAGTCTTATTATTTTAAATTTTAATATTTACTATAAGAAACTATATAGATTTATTTAATGCATATTCTATTGTAATATAACAACATGAATTATTATTTACATTTATCATATTATTATTTAAATATTCAATATTATAATTAATAGTAACTATAACAAATGAGATAATAATAATAATAATAATATAGTATAGTATTATTACTTATTAACTTTTGTTACTTATAATAATTGATATAATTAGTGGATAAACTAGTTTAGTATAGTATGGATATTAAAAAGTAGTTGCAAATAACTTATGAATAAGTTGATAACACTTGCAACTACAATGTTTAACCTATATTTTTTTCCTTTCATTCTTTTCATGTGTAGTATATAACTAAATGCATTAAAACTTTTTTAAGTGCAAATGTCATTCAAAGGATGAGCCAATAAAAGAAGCTCGACCTTAAATGCTAAAACCCAAAATAAAAATAGGATTTCCTTAAACCTATTTAATTAACTTAAACCTATCTACTTACTTCCTTGGGCCTAGACCCTCATTATCTATCCAGATGTTGACATCCTATTGATTTTAAATTAAACAATCCAAAATTAATTAGTTAAGTAAAAGATTAAATATTAAATAGGGTTTAACATGCCACATGTCACCAAATAATTAGCTTTCAAATGATAAATGAACACAATTTATATGTGACATGGCACCAAATAATTTTCTTTAAAAATAAATGGACACAATTAATATGCCATGTGGTAAAGTAATATTTTGCCACATGTCAAACACTAATACCATACAAAATGGATGATGTGATTTTTTTCTAAATTAAATTAAATTAAATTTGAAACATTAAAAAATGTTTCTAGGTGGCAACACATCATTTGTTGTTAGGGTGACCCAATTAATTACATGGTAAGTCACAAATGATAATACATATACAATAAGTTAAAGGATAAATTATATTTCTGTGATTTTTTTATACATCCACAATCCCATGTCATTTTTATTATTGTTTTATGCAACTTGTCCAATGCAACTAAAAGTATTTTAATTGTAAATGTTGCCTACAATTAAAAATCAATTGCAAAAACCAATTGAAAAAAGGCCTTTTTCTACTAATGATAGGAGATGCATCCCCTATCTCCTTTCCTCCATTCATGCCCCTTATAGAAACCTCTTAGCCTTTTTCACATTAGTATAATTGTGTATTTGTCCTTTTTATAGCTATAATTCTTTCATTGAAAAAAACACATTGTGTTTTGAAAATAATATATGAATATTATGAATTTAAATGGTTTTGATTTATCAATTCCCCAATAATATTATGATGAATAAAGGAATATTATGAATTTTTTTTGTAATTTGATCATAAATTATTTTCATTAATATTAATCGATAATGGCATCCTAATAATAATGTATGATTTATTGATTGCCAAAAGTTTCACATCTGAACTGTGTTTCCAACTTTTTATATTTTTTCATAGTAACAATTCTTATAATTATTTTGATATTAACACATTGATAGTTAATATCCAAAATTTTGTATAATTAATGATGTCAATTGATAATGAGGCGTTGAATAGAAAAAAAAAGCTAGTTTCTAAGGCTATAAACTATTTCATTGTCCAAGGATGCAAATCCCTACAACCATGGCATGGATCACATCCTCAACGCAGTAGATGAACGATATGACTAGTTTCAATATTTAGTGTAATAAAACTTTTAACACATTTTGGTTAATATAGTCATATCAACATATTAAGCATTTAGATTCAAATTATGTTAGATCGTTTGTTATCACAACTTTCCCAACTGCTAGTTAATATCCATAAAATTTGATTACTAGATTTTGCTAGTTGTGATTAATATGTATTTAATTACAACTATACACATAATCAATAGTTATAATTAAATAAAATACATATTAACTACCCAAATTTTTTGGTCTAAAACATTTACTCTGGATCAATCTCTTTAGCTTCAAACTAGATGTTAGGTTGAAATTTCTTGAATTTAAAATAAGGTAAATATCATGTACACAATCTAATAAAAAGAATGAACATGTGTTTGAATGGGAAGGATGAAATTAATCAAATTTTGGTTGAAATTGGCAATGTACATATAAAGTACTAAAATGTGTATATATCAATTATTATTGTTGAGTAGAGTAGGTCTATGTTAAATCGGCCAAAAAAAGTAATTTATGCAATTAATACAAAAAGTACTATTATGATTTTTTCCCCCAATCTACCCTTTGCCCCTTTTGTTTTTACCTTGTGATACTTAAACACCTTTTGGGTCCATGTTATGCATGTTTTGCACATGTTATGGGTATTTTGGATATGTAACATGTCATTGGACATGTTATGTGCCCTTTGAAACATTCATAACACATTGGAAGGTTATGAATGCAAATTGTGCCCAAGTATCACTCAATTTTTTTTAGAAAATATGAATGGTGCAAAGGGTAGATTAAGGGGAAAATTGCAACAATACTTTTGTTTTGATTACATTTACTTTTTTTGGCTGATTTAATATTTTCTAGGAAAGGGCTTAATGTCTTTACATGTATATAATTTTCAAGAAACCTTAGAATGTTAGGATTAATTATTTAAACATCAGAGTTTTATTTTTAAACCATCAAACTAGAAATTACAATTACTAAACTAGTTTATTTTATGTCATTATTCTAAATTTATTTTTTAAAATTTCTATTAAGTAACTTTCCTATAATTATTTTAATACTATAGTTACTATTGCTAAATTTATTGATCAGAACAATGTATTATTATTGACAATGATATTTATAATTGTCAAAAGTTTGACAATGTTATGATTCGAACTCCCCTAAACATATTTTTCCCATAATATTAATTCGAAAACTTGATGATTACACATAACATGGAGTTTCAAACCATTATGTATTAATTACATGAACCTAGTGTAATTTTCTTTATTGAGAACAACTTAGTTGGATTTGTCTTTGCGTATTATATGTACCAAATTATACTTATAAATAATCAATCCAGGTCTTTTTCATCATGATATACACATGATTTCTAATGCATATATTATACATTAAAGATTCATATCACTATCACTCCATGAAATGATTTTCAATCAAAGAAGCACTAGACCACATGGTGCCCATTAGGTCTATCAATTTCCACTAGCACATCCTAAAAAATGGGATGTAAATTCATGATAAAAGTTCTAGCTTATATTAACAATAGTTTCCTCATCATTTTGACCTAAATTCCCTAGTACACACAATTTCACAAAATATCATGTTAAGGGGTAGAAATCTCTAAACTAATTAGTGCCATAGAAATCAAGCTAATAACTTAAAGTAATTACTAGTGGTAGACTTAATACCATCCCTTACTAATAATATAAAATCTTAATTTAATATGATATTAACAAAATTTTAATGTATAAATAAATTATATATATTGTCTTACAACTTATAAGTCTTTATAATCTATTTTATTTTGAAATTACAATATAAAGATTTTAAATTTATAATATATCATACTAAATTTTCTATGAAAATGTATTTCAATGTATAATAATAATAATATCTAATTTATCAAATATATATTGCCAAATTTAGTAACATTAACAACATTGGTGCATGGAATCTAATGAACCTTGGAAGCAAATATTCAATATGAAGTGTTTATAATGGTTGGTGCTAGGTAGGTTTGATTACATGGGGCTAATGGATGGATAATAACAGCAAAAGGTGATGAGCCATGAAAAGGTTAAAGAAAAGCTATCAAAAGTTTTATGTGTTCTTGGGGCAACCCAATGCATGGTCTTGTTGAGGAATATATAAGTTCATGTTATATAAAAAATTGTTTGGGAAGGGGGGTGGTTATGTTGCATTGCTTTGAGCGAGGATGAAGTGGTTTTGTTGAATTTGGTTTTCAACTCTTCTATAAAACTTAGCTGGTGAATAATCCAGTTTTTGACATTCAAGTTGACAATTGTCAATTTTTTTGTAATATGTTGGATCAATTGATAGATGGGGAATGAAGGATTTGGAATTGGATCTTGTTTGCAAATCAATGGTGCATGAGTTTATAGAAGAGCTGAAATAATTATATCATGTGTTTGCTTATTCATAATTGTGATGGTGTTGGTCACATGCATGCACATAAAATTGACACATTGGGTTTTGAATGTGGTTTGGAAACACTAAAATTCCATAAGATTTTCATATTATATAACATCATGCCTATAGTGCCACATGCACCTAATATATACTAGGCGGTAGTAGCAAAATGTGGTTCAAAAGCACCAACATTCCATCAAATTTTCACACTCAGCAACATGTCTAAAGACCATTTGGTAATTGTATAAAAGTTTCTTTTGTAAGTCCTATAATCTACAAGAGCTAGTTTTAGATTTCAAAGTCAAAATCAGTTGGTCAATTTATAATATAAAACTAGTATCATTTTCAATACCCATTCAAAAACTAAATGAGTGTATTATTTCCTATCATTTTGTGACAAAAGGTTTTTGCATTGTACAAATTGTTGATATTCTCACACTAATACTAGCTTGAAAATGCCACATTGATCTACCTTAAACCATTTTTTATTTTTTGCAGGTCTAGTTGCCCATAGATTCCTAATGAAGCATAATGGCAAGATTGACACGTAAGTGACAATGCAAGGAAAACACAAAGAAGTCAAGCACATGAAAGTGTGTGTTACTAAAGGCAAAAAGATCAATGGGTCACCTCTAATATTAAGCATTGGGAATGGATGGAAAGAGTTCAAGACAACTAATGAATTGAAAATAGGGGACCATCTTGTATTCCCTTTGATTGCTACTTCTACATTCAAGGTTGAAGTAGTTGACAACATCAAAAACTGCAAAATAATATGTAAGAAACAAACTTTGAAAGATGTTGTTGATCGTTATTTTCCCTCAACAATCCCATGCTTTGGAACTACCCATACATTATAAATAATCACAAATGAAATTGAAGGCATTGCCATTTGAATGTTAATAGACAATAATGTCTTTAAGCACAATTAGATTTGTTTTTAGCTCAACAAGTTTGAAGACCAACTTTACTACTACCAACCTCTTGGATGAATCTTGCAATGGTACTATTCCCATAAAAAATAATTCATGGAGGTCCCAATTACTAGTAATTTTAATGACTTATTTTTAAAGACTTTAGGTCGCAATTAATCATTACATATTTGTGGGATTTGAAGATTTTCTAGACTATTAAGTAGTTTCATGAGCTAGTTTTGTGTAAATTATCAATATACTTTTAAATTGTTAATGTAACTTAATAGTAGTTGTAACATTGAAATTTTGTAATGAGTTTTTGCATTTTGAAGGATATTAAGTTAAACGATAACTTATTTACAACTTTTTTTCGAATATGATTTAAAACCACAATGTGCATGAAAATGGCTAAAGGAAAGTCATTGTTTTTGAATACTTGATTATAGATGATTTTTTTTGTTTTTGACCAATATTTGTGAGTTAAGGGGCACCCACCAAAATAGTGGGCATTCACATCAAAATATTGAGTCAAAAAATGAAATTTTAACCATGCAAGCTAAACTCCAATATATTTCAAAAAACATTATGGGAGAGACAGGATAAAAAATGATTGTTGCCATCTTTTGTTGAATTTGGAATGTTGGTCCTCTACTTGAATGACTTTAAGGATAGTTCAAAATTTAACATGAAAGGACAAAGGCAAGCCCAATGGCAAGCCCAAAAACAAGGTGAATTAATATATATATATATATAATTTGTTGTATAACTAATGTTGAGTTGAATCATTGATTTGTCACTAGCAGTATAATAAATTTAGGATATGCTATTAGGGTTTCATAGAATTGGTGCATGCACCTAGTTGCACAAAAGGGTACTAAGCATGCCCATTGCCATGTGCATGACATTGGACCTTCATGGCAACCAAGTATGAGCTTATCATTCACATGTCAATTGCCATGTCATTGTTATGTAGCGGCATCATAGTGGACATTTTTTGATGGTCAAATTTCCATTAACAAAGGACATACCACAAAATTGGATCAAATTATAACCACATTGTAGTGCAGAGACTAAGGTGCACAAACCTACTTTTCACTAAATATAAGGTGAATGCACCCTAGGCATTTAAAGTGCATGCATGCTAACATGGGGTGCCTAGACACATGCATGGTGCCTAAATGAAATAACATAAAACCATGAAACTTGGCAAACAATGAAAAAACATTTTGATGGATACCTTTATTATAATTCCTAAAGTTTGACCCTGCGATCACAACACTATTAGGGAGGGGCTCTCCTTTTCTAAAGGGGAAAACATTTATTTGTTGGACTCTAACTTCATAGCTAACATTTTAGTACAATTTATATCTTTTTTCAACCAAGGAAACAATGAAGTCTAACTATCTTAAATAACTTTATCATTGACCACATTCATATATTACAACTTCATTATCTACGTGAAATAAATATGAATAATATATTACTAAATCATTTATATGACTAATGGATGATTTAAACTTACAAAATCGACATACTTCATCCATTTTCCATTTACCATATTTCACCTAATATGGTTTTCGAATGTGTGCTAGATAATAAAACATTAACATGGATTATCTTGCTATCATTTTTTCAAATAATGAAATACTCAAATATAATTTATGATTGAATTTCAATTACTTCAAAGGACATGGAAAATATTATCATGATGTCATGGTCTTTTTATATTTAATTAAATAATATCTTATGTCATTCGAAAATGGGTCCCAATATATGTTCTAAACTTGGGAGACTTATAAAATGATTTATATATGATTTATAAATAATTACTACCAAGTGGATAACATGGCACCTTGTATAACTATATAATTATTAACATTAGATGAATTTGTGGTACTTTAGGTGGTCATACAATTATTTTATAATGATTCAAAAATGAATATTAATAAAATGTTAATATGAATACAAATGAGCATAATAGATTACAACATGTAAAAAATTTATTTTAATTAGTATTATACATATACGGAATATAAAAACCTTTAATATCTTAAATAATATACATGATCTATATAATCCATTTTAAATATTCAATCCAACTAAATTAATTATTATACATTGAAATAAATTTTAATGGTAAAAAAAAGATATATTATAAATAAATTTTAATAAAATTATATTTTGAAAATTTTTAAATATTAAAATAAAATTGTAAGATGTGGGAAATATATATTTTATTTGTGCATTAAAATTTTATCATAAATTTAAATGAAAATTTATATAATATATGTATAAAATAAATAAATTTATTTTACATGTGTTGAAATATATTATTACACGATTATATTAGATAATTTATATGTGTAAAAATGAATAAAAATTAATTTATATTTTAATATCAATTTATATTACTCAAATGAAACTAAATTATTTAGATTGAATCATACTTCATATATATATTTATTTACGATCAATTAAAAAATAATTATGTGGATAAATTACATGGATTCATACATGTAAATTAAAAGTTAATAATTAGTAAAATTATGATATATTGGAAGCAAAATTGTAATATAAATTCTTAAACCAAATGAAGGTTTTTAATACGAAAATTTTATTTTATTTATTCACAAATCAGGAAAAATAATTATATTCACAAAAAGTTCAATTTGGACATAGGAATAATCCAAAAAAGACCTTTACTAGGCTCTTGATCCTTGCCATGAAAATATTAATTACATGGCCAAGAAAATAGCCAAACTTTTGAAAAATATTCTTCATAATTATGACATGCCCCATTTATTTGACCCTCAATAATGGAATATTCTTATAATATTACTAGGGTCCAAGGATTAAACATGAGAATATTCCATACCAAGGATTTGGGCAAATGTTAATTATAATAACCATTTTGCTAAATTCCACAAAAATTGCATAATTTTGAAATTAAAAGGAGTGAGGATTGGATGAAAAGGTCTATTGGGATATTATGAAATTGAAGGGGTAATACTATGTGCACCAACTTTCAAGCCAATTTTTAGTCCTTTTCCATTCAATTTGTTTTAGTCTCCTATCCAAATGAAATGTAATTTTAAAATTAAAAAAATATAACTTTAATTAATCACTTAATATGTTTTGGATAAGACCAACGCATATTCACCAATGCATGTTGAAGAAATCCATGAAAACAATGCATGATTATTTTTATTGATTATACTCCTTACCTATGGTTGGATATGATGAAAATGCAATAAAACACAAGCAAAGATATATTAATTGTACATGTTTTGTTTTCTCAAGTAATAAAAAACAAAAAAAATCCACCATCTCACTACCATCTTCAAATCCCTCTTCCCAAACCTTAAAACACATTTATCTTTAAATTTGATTGCAAATTTGATAGCTCATTCATTTAAATGATTCACCTCAATGTTGTAGTGGTAAACAAGTTTTTTTTTAATTCAATTTCATTTATATTGTATTTATATTATCAAAATTATAAAATATTATATTTAATTGCATGTAATTTCAATCAATGTCAATAAAAATTCAATCATTAAAACACATATTATAAAGTATTAAACATTTCACCTAAAACTAAATTAATGTTAATTAAACATATAGTTGAAATGCTACACTAAACTGTAGGCCTTAAACCTTATACCCTAAACCATCAACCCCAAAAGTTCCCTAAATGCCATAATAACATTATAAACCATATGTTGTGCATCCAAAACCCTTTATGTTCGAACATAGAATCCTATGTTATATTAACATATATTTCACATAACCTAATATTATGCCCTACACCCTAAACCTTAAATGAAATAACACAACTACCCTATCCCAATATACAATGTCAAAAAATACCTTAATTTAGTTATGAAACATTTTATTTTTAACCCTAAATGATGCACCATAAATCCAATGCCCTACATCGTAAAACCTTAAATGTTATAACATACATTTTAAGCCTTATACCCTAAACCATAAACCTCTAAACAAAAGCACCAAAAGTTGTTATACTAATGATAGTAGTATCGTGTAAAGATTCAACAATATGCCAAGATAGAAAATCAAATAGCAACATTGCCACATGGCATAATTTCCATCCAATCTAATACCGAAACCTCAATACCATCTCATCCATCTTAATCGTGGAATGGAGATTCCACTTTCAACATTAGTCATTACAAATCACTAAGGGCAAGAGATTTGTTAAACATAAGTTTCGTGAACCATTCTTGCAATGGGGAAGTTTAGGGAATTGAGAGCTTTGGGTCAGAATGCAAGTCTTAATTTTTTTTCGAAAAAAAACAAAGTGTCATCAAGCTTTCCTTTTTTTTAAAAATTAGTCCAAGCATGAAATTAAGGTTTTAGGAAAGAATCCGTGATAAAAAGAATTCGGAGCTTGGCAGGGGGTCAAGCGCAAGAGAATTAAAAAGAAAAAGTGCGATCAAGTTTTTTTTCAAGAAGTTTTTTCAGTTTAAGAGTGAAGTGAAGTTAAGGTTTGGGGGAAAAATTCGAAACACCAAGGATCTAGAGATTCAAAGGGCATCCAGGGTAGGAAAATTGATAAAACAAAACACCATTGAGCTTTCCATCAAGAATTGTTTTTAATCTAATAAGAATGAAATGAAATTAAGGTTTGGAGGAAGAATCTGAAACACTAAGGATTTGAAGCTTCGAAGGGCATCCAAGGCAAGAAAACTTAAAAGATAAAGTGCCATCGAACTCTCCATCAAAAAGTTTTTTTGAAATCTAATAAGAGTGAAGTGAAGTTTGGGTTTGGGGGGAAAATTCGGAGCACCAAGGATGTAAAGCTTCATAGGGGATCAAAAGTAGGAGAATTAAAAAAACAAAATGCAATTAAACTCTTATTCAAGTTTTTTCAGTCTAATCTAAGCATGTAGTCAACCATTCAACCCTTATTCAAAACTAATTCCATACTCATTGTAGGGTTTTGGAGAGAAGAGCTTTAGGGTGAAATTTTGCAATTCAAAGAACTCTATCAAATAGCTTCTAGGTACAACCCTTTCACTATTCCTACCCATTGTTCCTTCATTTTTTCAAATCCTCACATCAATCTTGCAATCAATTAACATCACAAGTCTCCTTTCAATAATTTAGCACATTCCATAGTATAAAACAATTTGTAGCGATGTGTTCAATTATTATGTATTTGAAAAGAATTTTCGAATTCAACATTTTTCTTCATGAAAATATATTTTCAACTTCTTCAACCCACAAAAATCTCCTCTCTTTTCATTTTGCGGTTCCCATTTCATACATCTAATGTTTTCTAAAACAAATTTTCCAACAAATAGTTCATTTCTCATCCCTTTCTCTAGGTCAAAAGGGAGGATTCTAAAACATGGGTTTGCATGCTCATAAACGTGCCGCATTGACAAGGTTTGACAATGTTTTTCACTTGATGAATATTGTTTGTATTCAATTTCACCTCTTGAAAAAGGACAGAACCATCACAAAAAAAAGGTGAGTATTACACAATTCTCTATTAACATCACAATGATTATAACGATTCACCATTTTTATCATTTCAAATCCTTTTTGTCTTGGAGCTTTCACATTCACATATTCTAGTCAAATTATTTTGCATGATTTTGATGCATCGTTAACTTGCTTTCAAAAAGTTTGTTATTTTTTCATCACAATTCAAAAATCAGTGTAGCTATAAACCATTAGAAACCATGAAATAGGAATAAGAAAGGATCTTTTGAAATTTATGTGGTTCTTATCCCTTGGAAGGTATTCTTGCAACTCATATTCGAACGTAAGAAAAAAATCTTTAATTATAAGGATAACTATTGACATTAATTTGTTCCCAACCTAGGCTATACCAACAACAACATAATCACAATAAAACTATAGCTACAATATTATACAAAGTCATTCAACCAAATTTTCATAGGATGCCTATTAGCTTTCAAATGGTTTTATTACATTAGTTAATACGATGAAAAAAAATCTATTGTTAGACAGATCCATAGAAGAAAAAAAAAATGCTTGGTGGTTGCCAAACATTTTTTTTTGGGTAACCATTTCAAGCAAATTGTAGAAAATGATAGGCGTTTCCTTGATGGCCCCGATGTAGTGATCCACAAAACAATTTTAAAATCAAAGTAATTGTGTGAAATCCAGTGTAACTTAATATAATATTTTTGAAATTTCTTTGTAATTGGTTGGGTGAAATGTAATCTTATTTAATCTAATATTCTTGAAGTTTTTTAGTAATTGGTCGACAATAAATTGAATTAAATAGAAAAAAAACTATTCCTAGTGGAATGGGTGTTACATTGAGGGGTTCATCATTTTATGTTCAATTTTATGTTCCAAGGTAGTAATATTCATCCATTAACTCTATGAACATTGGTGTTTGGTAGGTAAATTATATTTAAAAACTGGGAAATATTACTGTAAATACGCATGTTGGTTACAAAGTTTGTATATGGGATTCAAGCGAAGATGGTAGGGTTCGAATTGGAGTAGGACAATGCAAGGATCCATTGCTAGTATTGATTTATGGTGTTAATGGAGTGGAAAATTGTATAATTGTAACCATCATATCCATGGGTGAAGCGTTTGAATAATGAAAATTCTTTTTCCCAATTCTAGCTAACGATATTGCGAATCCTTGGTGGGAAATGATTACTTTCAGCCTATAAAGGATGTTTCCATGCTAGAAAAAGAACTTGTATCCCTAGCGAAGGAAGGCTTTAAATGAGAGGGTTTTAGCAATTTGTAGAAAAAAAGAGTGTCTTGTAGAAATTAGGTTCTTTCCTCATCCTTACATTCTAAAGGATTTGACATTAATGTGGAAATTAACAATATGATGGATGGTATTCTTGAATACAAGTCCAATGGATACATGTGTAATATTTCTTATGATGCCACTAGTGATGGCACTTTGAAAATAGATTCTTCTGATTCTATGAATGAGGGCACGAATAAAGAAAGAAATGGCGAAAAAGAAGAACGAGGTGATAATGAAAACAAAAAAAAAACTCTCGCATCCCATCAAAAGGTAGGTTTGCTTAATGACGTGCATAATGTGAGCTTATGGATGATGTTGGGTTGTTCATTACAAATGGTTATGTAATAGCTTGTGAGCCAAGGTAAGAAGTTCTTGATGATCAACTTGGTGAGGATCATGTCAAAATGAATATTTTGTATTGCCTGAATAATATTTCAACCATTATGACAATTTTGAAGTGGCTATGGAGCAAACCATTGTGGATGGGTACTTCCTAAAACAACTTTTCATATCTTACAATGAAGCAACATACCAATTGTTGATGATGAGGGAAAAATTGGAATAGTGAAAAAACTACTTTTTAGAAAAAGAAGCAAAGTGTTGGACATTTTGATTGCTTTATGTCAAGGATTGAAAAATTGATGTCCTAGGAGTTTATTTGAGATGTGAGTTTCACATTGTGTTGCGCACAAAATTGTTGTCAACACTTTCCTCATGAGAAGATGACATTGTTGGGATAAGAGTTTTGGGGTCTAGTAGATGTGGATTAAATTCTTGCAAAATTGTTCCACATTTATTATAACAACATATTTGCACACGTGTGTCTAAAATCAAGGAAAAATTTGTGAATGTGTGAATATTGTGCACAAAGTTTCGGGAGTCCAAACCGGGACAATTTCGGGACTCCTCCTTGGGAGTCCCGGGACAAAAAACCATTTGAATGTGGGTGCCACGGAGAGGCACAAAGTATACTATATGGGGGAAGGTGGTGGCTTCCCCTGAGTCTGGGCTATGGTGAATAAAGTGAGTCTAGAGTTGCCCGTGGCTTGTCCTAGTACCAAGGGTGCTCCAGAATGGGAACTAACCAACTTGTGGGTTGGTTTGATGTAGGTTCGAGTAAGTGAATAGCTTGTCACTCTTCCCAGTCCAATCCCAAAGCTTTAGCATGCCCCTCTACCCCTTTTAGTGCTGAAAGTTGGGAGCGTGCCCCAAATTCCTCACAATTTCGCTATGAGAATAACTTAGACCCAACTTGAGTCTAACTAGGGACTTGGGAGCGCGTCATCTATGGTATACAAAAACAAAATATGTAGTTTCTGTTACAAAATATTTAATTTATTTCCTTACTTCAAAACTATGTGTTCAAGAATGAATTCACTTTCCTAGAACTCCTACCTTTGGGCAGTCCCCAAGTCACCATCAACATGAATCAAAACTAAACAAGAATTCAAAATTTAAACCTTCAATGTCCAATGATCAATCCTTATATGTAATGTTTTGTACATTCAAAAAAATGTAATCTACCTACTCCCTTAATAGGGTTTGTCCTTTGAAGAACACATAACATATGGCATGAATATTCCAAGAAGGTTGCATGTGAGAGGAGACATGAAGTAACAAAAATTTATCATGATTCAAGAAATTTACATTTGTAAAACGACATGGTATAAGATCATTGGATTGTCTAGATTGACATGCATGTTTTACAAAGCAAATTCCAAGTGAGGATGTAGATTTTTACTTCATGGTAACAAAGGCTCACATAAACTCCAAACTCCAACCAAGCAAGCAGAATCAAATGTTCAATTGTTGATTAACATGAGTGTTAACACAATGCCACATCAATTGAAAGGAATCGGAAATGGTAGATAAGATGTTCAATGGTTGTTATTTGATACATGGAGGAGCCTTCGAAAGCAAAATGATGAAATAAGTGATAATTTATACAAATTAGAGGAACATGCGAATATGATGTATTTTTTTGGGTTTAGTTCTCAATGTCTAAAATTGTGATGTGTTTTGTAATTTGATCATTTTTCAAATTACATTTTCACAATTCAACAAGGAGTTAAACATTGGAAATATTTCGCATTTTGCAATGAGCAAATTGAAGAAGAGACACCATTTCAATGTTGATGTAATAAAGAAAGGTTCTATTTTTGCAAAATGTTCTTTGTGCGAATCACTGAAGGATTTAATATCAAAGTTAGGAAGGAATAATAGTGATATGAGAAAATATGAAATGAAGTTGAGAAAACACCTCTTGTAGCAAGAGTCATGTAGAAGGTTGTACCATAGTTGGAGGTGCAAATCTGTGAGGTCTAAAGATGCGTTATCCATGACAAAATGGATTATGCCAAAACTACGCTCCCAAGGTTGTAGGTGGCAAACAAAATGATTTGTGAGCTTGGAAAACTGCCCATTATGTTGATAGGTATGATAGTTCATGGTCATGGCGACAAGAGATATGTGCAATATTCCAATGAATTGTGGCCATTGTTGAGGCTTCTTTGAACTTTGGAAAAACTCGAGCTTGTGAGTCCAAAATGTTGTTTGAGGACTCTCCTCAAAATGCACTTTTCGCACATCTTTTACAAGGCAAATCTTGTTATACAAGTGAATTAAAAACACCAAGTGAAAGTGTGGGCCCCAAAACATTACCAAAAAAATTATTGCTTCAAATGGATAATTGTGTGAAGGACAATAAAAATAGGTATTTCTTAACATTTTTGTCATTGTTGACAGCAAGGAAAGTGTTTGAGGAGGTTAAATTGGGATTCCTTGTGGTTGGTCATACACATGAAAATATTGATGGATTTTGGATATTTTTCCAAAAAGTTGAGAGAGCAAAACAATTATATTTTGGTATATTTGATGAAGGTTTTCATGGCATCACATGAAAGACCTTTCATTTTGCAGTTGATTCAAGAAATTCCAAATTTAAAAACTTGGGTCCTTGGTTGTTTAAAGGATGGTTCAAAACCTTGGTAAGGCATATTGATATGCATCTTTTTAGATTTTTTGTGGATTCCTTTGGTTGGCCTATGATGTAGTACAAAGTTTCACCAATCAATAGTGTTTAGAGTCCCACCAAGGCGCCTCCAATCCAATTATGGAAAGCTAATGCCGATGGATTTCCAAAGTTGCCTACTGGGGTCCCTAGTCTTGTTCCATATTGCCCAATTCGGGGCCATGATGCAATGAGGTTAGTGGAGAGGAAAAAGTTTATCAATGTTGGTTGAACTATCCAAATACGTGGAATTTTGGAAACACGGCATCGAACAAATCACAACTTATGCGATGAAGATGAGTTTGTATGTGGATTACTAGAATGATATTTTATTGCATTTATCAAAACCTTTGCCTACTCAAGGGTCCACTCTTTTGGAAGGCTTTTGGCCTTGTAGCAATTGGAAGTTGAATTATGCAAAAGTTGAGTTGCCATGCACAATGTCGGTTATTGATTCGGATGATCCACTCATTTATGGGCCCAAGAACTTGAAGCCCACTCCCACACACACCCCATTTAGATATCTCAACAATGGAGATTTTATTCTAGTGAGGCTTCATGATCCTTTCCTTGTCCCTATTTGGTTGGAAGAACACATAGTGATGTTATCAAAGATGATCAAAATGAATTTTTCAAAATGGTGAAGGTGCAATGGTGGTTGCCACTAAAAAATGTCAAATTTGGATGAACGACGTTTTTACGAAAATTGTTGGAAAAGCAAGTGAAAATGTAATTTGGCAAATCTAAAACAATGGCTTGAAATTGTAGTTGTTCTTTTTGCTTTTCCTTCACGGAAAAATATGAGAAACAAAAGTCAAATTACTAGTCCTATTAGTTGTTCGTCTCAAGCAAAAGTGAATCTTGAGGTTGTTAATACATCCAATAATTTGTAAAGTATGTCAGTGACCCCAATAAATTATTTATTTTTTCTTTTTGTGTTTTTTTCATTTAGATCACAATTGCACTTTTGTTCTTATGTTATTATTATTATTATTTTGTTTTGTGTTGTTTAATGAATTTAGTTATACATCAAATTATTCATAATTGTTTTTTAGTATCCATAATTAGTAACAATCTATTGATTCTTATTCATTGTTAGCATTGATGTCTTTTACTATGTGAATTTTTTGACAATTGTGTCTATAGTTGAGGTTAAAAATTGGACCTCTAATTCTTTGCTTTTCAAACCAATAATCTACTTTGTTGTGCCTGGTGGCCACAAGGACAAATGGTATATAAGATTTTAATCTATTAAAAAATGTTTCACTATGAGCACAATTTTTTGGATTCATAGATAGGCATGGTAGATAGGCATTGAGTTTCTCTTTGTGATTATTGGATATATTATCAATATACTTTTATTATTCTTATTTGATATATCATTTAGCACTGGAATAATATATTGTTGTGTTTTTGTATATAACAAACCTGGTGTAATTGTTCATCATAAATAATTTTATGTACAATGTTCTTCATAATCATGATCAATGATCTTTGTTGTTGCACCTAAACCCTAACCCCTAGTGGCCACTAGGTGTCTGTTTTTTCCATTTCATGGCATTAACTCCAAATTTATTATGAATGCTTTTATATTTGGGTTCTTTTGTGTTGGATGTGGCATATTTTTGAGCAATGTTTTTATCATAAAAAATTATGTGTGGCATTAACATGGTATTAAGGAATTTTTTATTACAAAAAATTGTGTGTATATATTTTTATATATTAACTATTGATTTTTTTTGGGACATTGACCCTAATCCCTAGTGGCTAGATGTCCACTTTTTTCTTTCATGGCATAGAGTTGTCAAATATGATAATTGATTTTATTATAGTACAAACAACAACTTTGGATCCATAGACATTATTATGATTAATGAATTGGCACATGTTGTGGTTAGTTTTTTTAATTTAGTAAATAAAATTTTCATTTCTTATGAATAGGAGCACAATTTGACTTCCAACCTTGATAATGAATAACCTATAATTTTCACTTGGTGGGAACTAGACAAAATACTCTTTTCATCATAATAATATATTCATTTTGAAACTAACATAGGAGTTCGTGACCTAAAATGGGTGCAACATATTTGTGAACTCTAATCATAATGTGTCTATTGGTAGCTTACTTAGGTTTTGTTTGAGGTCGACTTTGAGAGGGGGTGTTGATATTTGTCCACACTCACCCACTGATTTAGTGAGTAGATTATTTTGCTATTATTTGACCATGTAGACAGACCGTCTAATACGATTCACTAGTGATCCTCTATTTAGTCAGTGCACTACTTATTGCATGCAGCTGATCTTCTTAATTTCCTGATCTGGCGGTCTTCTTTTTTTTCTGGCTGATCTTTTCTTTGCAGTTGAGTAGTATTGAGATGGGTCTTTTCTAGCCTTCTTGGCAAGCCAGAAGTTAACACTCCAACCATGTATTTTTTGAAGTACTGTTGATAATGTAAGTTTTTCTACACAACTGAAGTAGATGCTACCAAAGACTTGTAACAGTGGTAGAAGGTGAGCAGCTTCATCAATCTCTACAATGAAAGGATCAATTGATATGCAGGTTGCATGTTACCTTATTATCTCATCTGGGGCTCAGATTTTATCCCACAAAAACAGCTGCACTGTGTTTAAACAAGAAACAGAAAATTGCAGTCCTGCACAAATGACAGCCCCAACTCAAACACAAAAGCAGTACTCAGCAGCCGGCTGTTGCCTTCTTGATATGTGAACAGTATGTATACCCACCCACAGATATGCCCCAAAAGTTTCTGCTAGAAACAGGGAGACTCAGTAATGATGTCCACCAAGTATCTTTAGCAATGCTTCTGATGTCAAGAAGTTTTCTGAGCTTGAACATGAAATGAAGGGTTGCTTAATTTACTGGTGACCTTCATTGATTTGCATTTTTAAGGTCTAAGAATCCAACATTCTTGACTGGTTGACCTGCATCAACTTGAACCAGTTAGCCAGGTCATAAATAGTCTTCTGCAATTGGAATTGCAAAAGGATAATTTTTTGCCCTATTGGTAGAGCCCCCTGCAGACACCCATGGACAAATTCAAGATGTGATCACTCCATACTGACATCAGCAGACACAGCTGTAAACATAGTACAACAGATTCAGTCTTGGAGTTTTTGTTAAGAACCTTACTATATCATAGTCCCTCTGATACACACACAAGGAAACAAACAACACTAGGATCCATGCACATGTCCCAATCCACTACGTCTGATTCTGGTCATCACATTTTTGTCAAGCACATGCAAATGGACCTGAACTTTAAGACTCCAGGTAAATTTACTTGCTCTTTTGTTTCTGATCTTTAGTTGGATTTCATTGTTCTCATAACACAGGAAACAGGTTGTATCATGATATCAACTTCAAAACCCCCGAAAAGCTTCTACACTCTTCTGCTTGCTAATTTACAGTCTACTCACTTATCAATGTGGTTGAAAGAGCATGCAAGCTATGCTAATCCATAACAGAATCTTGTTCACAATGCACAGCCAAGTAGAAGTTAATAAGACCTCCAGCAATTGATTATAGACTCAAATTTAGGTTCTGCAGATGTCCAACATATCCTCCTGAACCATTCTCCTGCAGTTTCAACACACATATCAAATGCTGAAGACACTTTGCAAACATAAACTCACACTATTTCTGGCTGCTCAACCAGTACAAAATAACTCAGAACACCTCTTGCTATTCGCATTCTCTCCTCAATGATCTTCACTGCATGCAACACCAACTTGAAAAGCTTGATGACACTCCCCAGGTGGCTTGCTCAGTGACATTGCACCACACACAATTACACACAACAAAACAAAAGGGATCAGCTCAAGATCGGAGCTCGGTGCTTCAACTGTCAGACACCCTCAATCTCAATGCCTGCATGCTGCCATGCCAAAAACTCTGATACTGAAAGCTGGCCACTTTTCCAAAGATATCCCTAATTCACACATTGTATTGCAGATACACAATTCCAACCAGTTCTTATTTTTCAGTCATGAGGATGAGTAGCTTCCTTCATAATATGGGTTCTACCTAATTATCCCTACTTGGGGGCAGGGTTTCACCCCAATAAAATAGCTGCAGGTGGTTTGACATTTTAAACATAAAATTGCAGTCTTCCACAAGAGACAGGCCCAAGCCAACACAAAAACCAGTTGTTGGCAGCTAGCTACTGCCTTCAGAGAGAATCAGCTAAACACACACCGAGATGCCACTAAACTTTGACATCAAGAAAAGAAGAGGAAAGGAGATTCCTAAAAACCTTGTAACTAGTGCTAGTGCAAGATTGATGTGAATCCCACTAAATCTATATGCTAGTGAGTGCACAATAAAGCTACAATCTCCTTATGGTCTTGATTAAAGTGAATGATTGTGATTAAAGCAGACAATCACACATGTGATGTTTTTAGCACTTCCTCTGTGATGGGCTTCCTCAGTGAGCCTGTTGGCAGCCTCTTCAACATCTGCAATGTACTCCTGTACCATTCCTGTACCATTGACACTGCATCTTGGTTTGACACCACATCCCACAGCCCAGCACTGGCCAAAACCAGGAAATCAACTCCCTCCTCAATTGTAACCTCTTGAATCTCAGGTTCAGCCACAACA
>Ga0116229_10004944_pt1 | contig 21816 bp, 16 predicted proteins | sample S1TSphgellanicum_3_FD_87313 | JGI IMG/M metagenome (GOLD analysis project Ga0116229, IMG submission 87313) | Host-associated microbial communities from peat moss isolated from Minnesota, USA - S1T2_Fc - Sphagnum magellanicum MG | ecosystem: Host-associated > Plants > Peat moss > Unclassified...
GACAGGCTTGACCAAGTTTGCACCAAATGACTTGTACAAAATGGACTTCAAAATGCAAATAGATTGCTGGTACTCAACAGAAAGCTTGTGTCTTCAGTTTATATAACCAGAGGGCCCAATAGTCAGGTGGCCTTTACTCTTTATATACATAGCAAAGAGGTTGCAGTAGAAACTCCTAAACAACCTCTCAAGGTAACTGTTCTGCTGATTCCAGCAAATCCAAAAAAGACACCACAAAAATGAATTGCAGTCATAACCTCATGAGTGTTTACTCAAAGAGTGTCAGACCATCTCCTTCATTATGACCAGCAGTGATGAGATGCCACAAGTCCTCACTGATGTCATCAGCTCTGGACGGTGCCATGTATGTGATATCAGCACAAACTTTTGAACAAACCACTATACAAACATCTGCATCCTGAATTTTTGTCTTGTTTCTGGAGGCGAGCAGAAGACTAAGTTATGATGTTAGCTAGGACTCCAGAGACATACAGTGTGACTGCAACTGTCTATCTATGCTGAGCACCAATTCAAATTCCGGTAGATAATACCAACTACAACAAGAATATTGGGGAGTAACTTCCAACTCTAGGCATTCAACTAAAATTAAAATAACATGACAAAAAAACACTTACTGACTACATCAAAAGCAGGAGATGCTTTGATCAAGGAACTAGGGACAAACGCTTTTTCCTTAGTGAGCAATAAACTGAAAGTGTCTGAAAGGTCATCAACCCCAAGGATCATCCCACCCCTTAGGTCCTTCCCTCTTGATGAAATCAATGATGCAGTGAACTGTCTCTTGGACACGATTGGACAAACTGTGATTTCCCCATGGGATGGCCACCTTCTCTGCACCACCCATGGCCTCACATAATCTGCACAGTTTGTCAGAGTGGTCCACCCATAAGCTCTGAGCCTGAATTGAGTACATTGTTCAGAAGGTTAAAGGCCTTGGGACACTGCAGACTCCACTGAACATACTTTGGAAACTCTAACACTATTTTGACTGAGAGGCCCAAGATTTGAGCATCCCTTTGTTCTGAGACCCATGGTGAATGCTGCTTTGCCTCATTGGCAACATCCTTCTCCATCATTTTAGCTCTCTCAAATCAAAGCGTGCAAGGATAAAGCAATATTCAGTCACATCTGATGTCCCATACAGAGTCAAGATCTGGTTCAAGAAAGTATGCTCACATAACCCCTCTTCTGGAATGTGCATCATTCATGTAGCACTTCAAATGTGAGGAAATTTCTGTGAGTCATGGCAAAGAATTCCAGCCTGGAGTTCAAAGTACATACCTCTTTAGGAGTTTGGCTTTATCCACATACTCAGGGATGTATTCATCTGCCATTGAAAATATGACCTACAAACAAATGAACTGCATAAATAAGCAATTAAAGCATGAAGTTATGCTGCAAAGGTGAAGATGATCTAGTTGAATACATCAGTAAAGCTTCAAGGTTTGCTCATATCTTATAAATAATCCAATTGAGACATCATTGCAGTGACTAACCATGTAAGCCTATAAAGTAGTGAATTTCAAGTAGGCAGACCTGACAAGGGACTCTAGACATGTGGCCCAGCCTGGTCCGCAATTCTGCATCTGATAGATCAGAGCTGAATAAGTCATCATCTCCCAAGTAAGCTGCGAGGGACCGATACCTTCACCATAATCAGACCAGAAAAAACTTCAACAGTGGCATGCTGAGGATTTCATACCCTTTTTCAACTGCAATACGTTGCATACATGATGGCCAATTACTGTAAAACAGTAACTGTTCAATAGAGAATAGCCACAGTGATGTGACAAGCTGCTAAATGAGGTCAAGAAAGAGATTTTGAGAAATCAATATCCAAACAGCTGACAATATATCTATGAAATTGTAGACAAACCTCCACAACAGCAATTTGAAGGTAACATGACAATGAGTGGTGTCATAACCTTGAGACTTGCTCACAAAGTGTCAGCTGCAATGACACACTAAAAGATGAGTAGGAGCCAATGAAGAGATTGATGCAGAAAAATGTACTTACCGGGAAGCAGTGATGGGTGCCTGAGGGCTGGCCTCACGTGGCATCAAGTCATTGCCTTTGCCTTCCTGTATCATCTTCTCTGCCAACTCAAGCATGGGCTGGGTACCTGGCAAGGTTGCCAAATACTCTCTATCACTAACTGGAGCCTGCAGTTATGAGGACACACTACAAGTGATTAGTCTGGTTATCCATGACTTCTCCAAATATCATATAAGATTTCACTATCTCCAGTGGCCTACCACCATGGGGGGAGCACATGCAGCCAGTCACATGATTAAATTTCAAGCAATCCTTCACTAACAGGCCTCTGAGCAGGGACAATTTGCTCACAAAAGGTAAAGAAAAAAGCCATGCGAAAATAAGGCACCTGGAGAATGGCACCCCGAACTGCCCTTGAACAATGGCCACCTGTCCGCAAATAGTGCACAATATCCTGCACCATCCAGCATGTGAGGACAGAATAAATTTCGATCTGGACACCTGATACATGCCATAATGTTCTTTAAATGTCAGTGGAAAATACCTCATACAACTTCAATGCCTCACCTAGGCAGTAGCAAGGTCACTAATCACTGTGCTCACTAGAGTAAAAACTAATTGCAGTTGAGAGTTCACTTTATCTGCAACCTTTAGCAAGACTTTAAACATTAATTATGATCCACAGAACTATGGAAACTCTTGATACTATAGTAAAGACCTCTATCCTCTCCAATTGGAACTGGATCAGAAAGATAGATACCTGACAGCCAGTGCTGTGACCAACAAGGACAACACCCTCTGATTGTTCTTCATATATGAGATAGTTGATGAGTTTCTCAATCTCAATCGCATCCTGTCAAACACATTAATTTCTAAGGATTTTTCAGTGAAGTGCTATTCATGTTTCCTCATTTCCACTTGGTTAGACAAACTTGATGACCATTCTTCACATTCTGACTCAGACCATATGACCCTAGGATTGTATCTATTTTTTCCCATGTAAAGAAAACATCCTTGTAATGCCCATTATGTAGAATATATTCCACCCAAATGAGGCCTGTACCTCTTTCAAACTTGAGGTCCCATATCCAATGTAAGATGATGACAAAAGTGGCTGGACCAGGGACCATTTCTCTTCTTGTAAAGCATTTGCAAGTGGCACCACATAACTGCACTTAAGTACAAAACCAACATCAAACCATGTTGTCGTAACTGTACAGAGGATGCAAGCAATGAGGATGCCACTTGCTCAAATGCAGCATTATGGAGACCAAAACAATGCAAAGTAGAAACAAGAAATACTCACTCAGTTGCAAGTAACCCATCAGTTAGCCCTCCAATGAAGATGACTTGCTGCTTGAAATCCCCTGTCCGGAATGCCACCTAAATGCAGTGAAAATCTTCAGTTTCAACTGTTGCAATGAGGACAAACTCTAGGTGGCTCCAGGGAACTAATCCCTGAAAGAATTCTCATTCTTCACTAAAATTAGGGCAAGGGGGTCAGATAGAGGCAGAATTGCAAGTGAGAGTCAAGGCATGATATGGACAAAGTCCCTTAAAAACTTAATCTTAGGTCAGGTACAAAAACAGGAGTCTTGCAGTGTATCTATTACAGTATATAAAACTATTCATTTTTGTCTACCTGAAAAAAGACTCCCTATTTTCCAGCTACAAATGCAAGGACGTTGTGTACGTAACCATCCGATTTCCATCAAAAGCTTATCCACAAGTTCGATCCAAAAAGTTGCAAAGCGATAAGAGTATTAACCAAGCAAATAGTTAGTCAAACAAATACGAGAGAGAGAGAGAGAGAATGTAATTGAAAGAATGGAAAAAGCAAACAAGGCTCCAACAAACAAGCGTGCAAAAAATTGACTAGAGCACAGACAAAAAAACGAAAAGAAAAACAGAGGGAAATAAAGAGAAAAAGCTACTACTACCGCAAGTGCAAATCTCTAGTGAAATAGAGAAGTCTTTCAAATTGTGAAGATGAGCGACAGAGAAAAAATAACGTGTATAAGGGAAAAAAGGAGAAACAAAGACCTGAATGGACTTGGAGCCATACTTGAACAGTGTGCCGTGCAACTGAGGGAGCTTGGGAGCCATCACAAAAGCTTCTGTTTCCTCAGTTTGAAAACAAAATTTAACTTGAGAAAATTTGTGTGTCAGATGTGTGAAAGATGCAAGAATCCCAATAGATCACACAATAGAAGCAAATTGCTCACCCAAAAAAAAGGTCTTTCTCTCTCTCTCTCTCTCTCTCGCTCGACTTTCTACCGCCCGACCGCCCGCCCTCTCTCTTTCTCTGCAAACACACGACAACACACTGTGTTTCCAGAGCGTTGCAGTGGTGGACTGTCGAGGCGACGGACCCTTAATCATTGGGGTTTCGGAGAAGACGATCCTTAGTAGCGTCGTTTAGGAGATCCGAGGCGTGATAAGGAAGGTCCTCTGTGAGGGCCGCCTCTTCAGACTTTGAGGCCTACCATAAAAGAATTGAATAATCATTTAATTTTTCCCAATTGGACTCAACTGAGTTATCTATTTGAATTGTGTGATTTCTATAATTTTAAAAAAAGGATGTGTAATAGAAATAGGGAAAATGAAACCAGGCACCTAATAATGAATGTAAGGACCCCTTAGAGATGTGCTAGCTTATGAGTAAGGTGCCATCCTAGCCATAATATATTAGCTAATAAAATCTTAAAACCAAGTCACTTAGTTTCCCTTCCTTGGGAGGGTCTGGACAATTTTCTTGTAACCTTAAAATTAATTAACATTGTGAGGGTTTTAACGTGTCATCACTTTAAATGCTATATCTCTATTAGTCTTAGACTAGTGGTACTCGTGACCTTCAGACACCCATGGTTATGTCACTCCAGTCACCTTGAACGTGTAGTGGTTTCGACTGATGTTGTGTGGGTATCAGAACCAGCCGTGTGTATCCTTGGGTTATCAGTCCGGGTATTTACTCTCTTACCTGATGTGAAAAAATCCAAAACCTCAGTTTTGACATTTTGAATCTTGATTCTTGAAAGTTTTGAAAATTTTCAAAAACATGTTCCTCTATATAATCGTCGGTTCTTTCGGTAGTGGGGGGGAGGGGGAGGGAAAGGTTTTTATATTCATCTTTGATGCGGTGGAAGAGGGATGCGATCCAACTATCATTCCTACCCTTCAGACAGCTGCAATGCTTTGTGAGGATGGTTTGTATATAAAAACTATGATGGTTCAACCTCGTCACAGATTGACACCAATTGTCCGTTGCTTCATCGATCGCTCTCTCCCCCACCCCCCAAAACCCCGTCAGACAGACGGATGTAGTGAATTAATATATAAGATTGTTTAGTATAAAGGAAAGAGATATTAGAGTTATCCGTAAAGTCATTCGATTAGGGGGCGAGAATAGCCACTTTCGGCATAATAGGCATCAACAGCTTAACTGGTAATGCAAATTTTACAAAATGAAATAACTGGGACCCAAACTAACCAATTTTGGTGATAAATTGAGTTTCATCCTGTCTTTCCTTTTTCCTCTGAGCGCCTCTACTGCTGCTACATATATTTTTACTGCTCCTACCTGTACAAGTATTATAATTACTCTCGAACCTTGTGCATTAAATGCTGAGTTTCAGCATTTCATTTTTAGGTTTAATAAAATTTCCATACTTCCGTGGATACCACTGAAAGTGGGGCATAGGGGGTGAAAGAGAGGATGTCATTAATGACTTTATTATGCCTACTCAAAATTCTACTTCCGCAGCTATTGGCTCGTCCTGGGCCCCTTATTTTTGGGAATGCGCCAATCTGGGTGCTTGATGTTTAATCTTACATTTAATATTGAGAGCCACATTAATCATGCATAAATCTTTGGGCAAACACTAACCAAGAGCAACAAATTAATAATGACTTTCCTAGAATTTGTGAAATTCTCGTAAAGCCCCCAAAAAGAGTACAATAATTGCCCAAATAATTGTTCCCAATGTTCCCAGCATATTATAGGTCACACTCTATTCCCAGTACAATTCCCAACATTCCAAGAAATCATTATAGATTACCCTTCATTTTGTTCCATTCAATGCTCCTAGTATAGTTATAAAACGTTTCTTAAAGTGCCTTCCAGTTTATTGTTCATGTTCATAGCAGGCCTCCTTTGATGGAGGAAAGATTGGGGGAAGTGTATATTGTATTAGAGCGTCTCCAGCAATGCTCAGTATGGGACCCTGCAAAATATTTCTCACATCCAAGTTTAGTTATTTACTTTTTTGCAACCCAACCTATAAAACTGAAATTGGGACAGCATATAGGTGGGGGACTACTAATAGCAAACCACCTGGACCAATCATTATGAGGGGCCAATCAGAAATACTGATCAGCAGTCAGATCATATTTAGTACAGTCTTTTTTGCAGGTACATAGTGTTGGTGGACAAATCATGTTGAGCCAAAACCATTTTCCTGAGCCAAACCAGCATATTTTGACTTTTCATCTAATTTTACTCTGCAGGGTCATATACTGAGCACCACTGGAGATGCCCTTAATATTCATAACCATCCTTCATGAGATTCTCAACATTCAGATGGGCTATTAAGTCACAAGTTACAAATCCATAACCTTTCACCTCCTTTTCATCAGCAACCTACTAGTTAGCACAAGGTCCCTAGGCTCTCATTGGTCCAATGATTTGTAACCCTTCGCTGCTTGGATTAAGATTTCACAATTGCTCTCTGCATGAATGAAACGGGCGCATCTCAATTCTCACAAGGAATGGTTTTGTCCAGTAACCAGCTCAAGCACATTGGCTGCCTCAAGTGAGTCACTATGAATAGTCAAGGCATTCACACACACCTCAACTATTTGCCTCAAGCAGGTTATTGTGAATAGTCAAGGTGCTCATGTGCCTGGACTATTCATGGGAAACCTAATCCATATGTGTATAAGACCTTCATTCTAACCCTTGGAACATTAATTACACCTTGAAAAACTATTCATTGCCTTTCTCCCTCAAGGGAGAGGGGTTAAGTGGGTTAACAAGAAGGGTGCGCCCCAAAAGGATTTGAGCTTTAAAAGAAAAAGTGCAATGAAGAAGTTGAAAGTACCAAAGAAGCACTAGCTGATCCACACATCCAGCAGACAATGTGCCAAGAGAAATGTAGGTCTTACTCCCCAATGAAATTCGCATTATACCTTGCAAAGACCAGATCAGCTATGGGAGCTTCTTTATCCATGTGAATGCTGTTTGAGAATTGTTGCAGTGATATTACAAGGTCTGCATTTGAAGCACTAGCCTACATTATGTTCTGATCTGCTTCAATGTATTGACATAGGTGTAGCGAGCAAACAACACAAACAACCGCCGATACCTGTCACCACAGCCTCTGACAGTTAGACAACATCAGACCCAAAATGGGGAAAGAAATAATGCAAAAGCTACTCTAGATAAGCAGGAATAAGGATGGCTTCTATATGCATGTGCAGTTCTTCCAGTCTTCTGAATGAGTCTAATCCAACCCCAAAGGAAACCTGCTTGAAATATCACTGATTCAAACAAAATACTCAAGACTTCATAAAGAGGAAAATAATAGAATCATACCAAACCCATTGGCTCTGATGCCGACTCATAGCCATGATGCTTGTGATTGGACTTGGGTTCAGAAAGCAGTGCATTTCCCTTTGATCACTGTGAACCCAAGTAAGCGCTGATACAACCATCTCAAGGGGCCCACAGAACTTCCGCATGATATTTGTGCTCACCTGTAAACAATGCATTGTGCCTCTAGCAATTGGTCAGTCTGTCTGGATAACAGTAATGGGAAATTGTTGAGTGACATCTTCTTAACTCTGTGTGCAAGACTGCAAGAGTTATGTTGAAGATCCTCTGTTGCAAGCAATTCTGTCTTTTAGTAACTCAATTGCTTTCCAACTGCCATGATGGCAAACAGGAGATTTTGTCACTTACCTTTTGTGAGAACTATCCTACATCAAAGATCATGTTGTTCACAAAATGATGAGCTTTTCAGTTGCTCTCTCTATAATCTAATTGCAAGCAATCATAACTTTATTACTTCACTACAGAGGTTCAATTGATATTTGGTGAGTAAATACTGATCCAGCAGATGAAAGGAAATGCTCATCTGAGCAGGGATCCTGTTTGCCTACATCATAATGTCATACAGCATTGTGTACAGAGAGGCAGATGCTTACAAGCTCCCAGCCCTGAACAGTCTCCCCCTTTGGACCATTCTTGTGATGCAGCCTCCTCTCTTCTTCCAACAGAAATGCACTGCACCATGCAATCACAACCACAGCCATCTCAGAGATAACAAGTTGAAACAATCGTGAACTCACTGTGTGCCTTCCAAAACAGAGAAAAGAAAAACCACCGATGCCAGAGACACTAACTCAGTCTGCCCATACTACACTCATGATACACAAAGCAATGAACATAGTGCATGGAATGATATGCAATATGTTGATACATGATGTTCATTGCTTTGTACAGTAAAGAAAATTCTTGAAGACATGACTTGTTTGTCCAACAAAAGAGGGGTGGTACCAACCGGACACCAGCAGAGACGGATCTGTGATTTGGGTGGCCAGATACACCATAACTGTCAAAAGTTAAGATCTGGCCACAGCCCATGGGCAATGGCAATCAGTAATACACAGTGAACAATCTCTGCACGCAGGAGTTTCAAAGATTCATTGACACATGTCATTGCACACAGGACTAAAGACCAGCTGCAAAGTTAGATGCACAGTAACCCTGTGAACCTAGAAATGCAGAACTGCACCACTGCTATAACAATCATAACAACACAGATCCTTCAAGAGTAAAAGAAAATGGATGCTGAAAATTGACCTGTTTGACCATACAGATAATTCAGTAGACAATTACACAGTAGAGGTGCATGCTCAAAGGACTGTTTTGAGAACTTACAACATGGATGTTATGAGTTGTCACTGCCTGCTGTAAAAGCTTCAAAATTAGTGGCTGATCCCAGTGGCACCCAAATCCATCCTGTGAGATTACGGGGCTTCTGTCAGAGACTGGAGGAAGCAATACTCCACTCACAGAATACACCACCACCATGCTCCCTTTATCCTCAATTAGTAAAATCTTGCTGGCAGTGTAGGTGGACAAGGAATCTAAAGGTCTTGAAAAATTCCATGAAGAAATTCCTGAAAGAAACAGTTCAGAAACAGAGGATTTTGATATCACTCACTTGCAGAGCGGGATGATCAAGAACTTCTACATTATCTTCTGGCACCTGCGCCCTCCCTGTTCACCTATCAACTTGCACATCTCTGACAGAATTCTCAATAACTTAGAGGCTAGAGCTGGCTGCTCTCTCCTCAGGTTTCAAGCAGACATGCAACTTCTTGGGCTTCTCTAAACCAGCTGCTCAAATAGCCCAGTGCTGAATCCAAATCAAATGTGGTTTGAGCTTATATGTCAACCAGCAATCTCATCAAGACCATGCTTCAAACGGGAATGACATCAGGACCAAAATCTACTCTACCCTATACCCTAAACCCTAAACTGTCTACAGGAACTGGAAAGGGGAGTGAATTGTTATCCACTTTGAGCACAGAGCAGGCAGCCACCATCTCCAGCTTCCGGCGAGCTCCAAGTCCATCGGCATTACCTACTCAGACAAAAGACCACCATCGTCATCATCGTTATCATCACGTTGTGTCTCCAGCAAAGCGAAGATCGAAACTAAGAATGCTTACACTTTGAGGGGAAAAAAGACTTCCGATTAGGGACTTGTAGTACTCCAAAGAGAAAGTTTCTTGAAAAATCTGTCTGTCGAATTGAACAAACCTGTTGACAGACAGATCACTCGAATCGAGTATCCACCGAGCTTGGACAACGACAGCAAAGTCGGGCCAAAGAACCTGTGCAACCGCCACCGTCCCCCTGTTATTCCTTCATAGTACGAAAGGAAAAAAGCAGAACAACTCTGCCAGATCTGCCGAGACCCCAACATGTAAAATAAGAAACTCGAGTCAGGAGATTTTACATGGATTCATCGTCAGGATGTGCCACAAGCAACAGCACGTTCGTCTTCGTTCTTGCATTCTCTGCATGTGTGGAGGGGGAGACATCACACAAAAGCAATCAATTCCATGTCAGACAAAGACCTCGACCTTAAAGCAAAGACAGAACAAAGACAGAGACGTCCTTGGAAGTTTGGAATGCGGGAAGGGAATATGAATGTAGCGTCCATCTTTACTTTGGGAATCGGGGAGGGGACGAAGCAAGACGGTCGGAAAACACAACAAGCATAGCACAGGAAGCGATACTGCAACTCCAAGCGCCATCCATCCCAACATTATTGCAGACCTTATTGCAAAGGAAAGCTTGTGCAGTGAAAGCAGAGTCCTCGTGCTTGCACCAACAACAAACAATGATTGTGCGCACCTCTTCAAGCCCTTACTCTAAGGCTAAAATTGAGATGAAGAGCCCTCGTTTGGATTCGAGCTTGCAAAGACAAACGATTGTTGTCCGAAGGTCTTCAAACCCTAACCCTAAGGCTATCAGTGCTTTTCTTGCTTCAGTGGGACACCGGCAGTGGACATGAGAAGACAGATGCAGTTACTCAAGAGGTGCAGCAGCAAAATTTCCTTATTTGTTTTGTCATTCTCTTGCATCAATAGCTTCAGGAGGTGTCTGCAATGCTCTCTGTCTCTAGATGGCAGTTACTCTTATACCTTTGTGTATGCAACAACTGCTCTTGCTGCAGTGGAAGAACCTTTGATCTTGCAACAGCCATTTCAAATGACAGTGACTCAATACTGGTAGCAGTAGTAGTAAGCCTTGATGCAGCAGAGGTTTTGGAACAACTCCACTCAAGATTCTCGTCAAGCAGGTGTGGATACAGGGTATCAACACAATCAACTGAAAATAGTCGAGCTTCTGAGAGAAACAGCAGGCGTCACAGAGATGGCAACAAACATGTTAGATATCTCTAAAGAGGAGCTGCTCCAAGATATCCACTATCTGTGAAAAATGTGTTCGATATGTTGCCATCACCAGCATCTGTCATGTCCCCCAGCTGATCTGGTTTCTACAAAACGTGTAGTAATTACCGATTTCCCATTCTGAACGTTCCACAATGGAAGTGCTTGATAAATAAAGAGCACCATTACGTACATTCTTGTTTACATTCCTTGGGAGTATCCAGGCAGAAAGCAAACAAACAACAAGAAAATACCAACTTGCCAATTGCCTGTGTCTAAAACACACTCAAGATGTGCCTCAGTCCTCACAATGCTTCTTACTCAGGCTAATGCAGAATTTCATGACAATCATGTACATGGACATTATCCCTTGATTTGGTGAGACCAGAAGTCGCAGAGATTTAGCACCAACCCTGCCACCAATTTTTCAAGTTTGTTTGGGTACCCAGGTGAGTATTGTACATCTACAATAGTCATACCTCATCAACATAGGTTCAAAGTTCTCATGACATTGATGAACATAGTTATATTTGAGCAAGTATTCCCTTGTTGGAAAGATGTGAGTGGTGAACAGACATAAGAACAAAGCCATTGATAGAAACGTCTCAAACTTTTACTACTTCTGTCGTGTACCTGTCAGGGTGGTACTGGGGACTCATATCAAGTGAAGATGCAGAATCTCACATCTGGCAAATATGGTATTATCAAGGAATGTACAAAATGCTCCTCTTGCTCCCATTGGCTTTGAGGACCTGTCAATCAGAACTAGCTTAGTTGACCTCCCAATATGTTAGAAAGAAACTATAGATGGTTTGTTACAAGGCATAAGCTTTAAATAATTTTGTATCCTTCGTTGGTAAGTGTGAAAGATGCTTGATTTATGTATATGCTTTGTTAGTAGTGTAAAAGATGTTGCCCAAGTCCTGCACTCGGTTTCCCTTGCCCCAGAATGAGCCAAGAGAGAGCCCCATAATAGCCATAACCACCACAGAGCATGCAGGAGGTACTGCATGACTTCCGCCAAGAAATTGTGTTGCCAGGAGCATGGCAAGTGTAGAACTTTGCATGCCTGTGCAAAGGGAGATTGTTTTTGACACCTTCTCATCTTGCCTGCACCCAGAATAAGCAAGTCAGTTTTACACCAACAGAGCTAGGAATCCACAATGAGCCCCAGGAAAAATGCATGATGGAAAACGAAAAAGTTTTTCTAATGTTGTTTTTGCAAAGTTTTTGTCTAGAGTTGTGGTAGACAAAAAGACATTGGAGCATCCTTTAGAATTGCCATTCCAAGCCATGACAGTGTGAAAACAATGAGACAAACTTAATAGTCAACCCTGTGAGCAGCAAGGAGTTGCTTTGGAAGACTGACCTCCACCAAGGTATCCTTGGAACCCAGTAACCAAGGATAAATGCACTCATATGGAATGCCAAAACAGGGAACAACAACTTAAAGCCTTCTATTGAAACAATCTGGCTCCTGTTTAAAGCAAGCGGACTTCCAATACACAAGGATGTGCAAACCATAGCCACTAAAGGCATAAATTGCCGCACTTTGTTGACAAAGCCCTTTGCATATGTGTTTAGTGCCAGTCCTAACATAATTGGAGCAATGACCACCTGCACCAGAAGGGTGTCTGGAAAAATGAGCACTGAAAGAATCAAACAAAGGACAACAGCACATGTCACAAATGCTCTTTCCCATGGTCAAGAACAAGCGAACATTGCATACCGATGATGCCCAATTGTGATGATGGGCGGGATAGCAAATTTAGCCACTAAGTGATATACTTTGATGCATATAGTCATACAAGAGAATTCACCTGGAGGATAGAAGAGGCCATTGCAACTACATCCACAGGAACAACAGAGCCAATGAGAAGTCGTGTCAAAAGGGGAGTAACAATAACAGATGTGATTGTAGTCAAACTGGTCAATATAATACCAAGAGCAATATCACCATCACTCAAATAGGCTGCATAACTTGATAATTGGGCTCCTGCTACACATGATGTAAGAATCAATCCAGCAGCAAATGCAGCAGGGACATTGAACACTGTTACCACTAGTAGTCCAAGAGCAGGCTTCACCATATATTGTGTTGTGTAACCAATCAAGACAGGAAGTGGCCTGCAGCAAAATGTTGAGAAACTTTTCATGATTAGTTCTTGGCTGAGAAACTTGCATTGAGGTCTTTGAAATTCTCCACCTTAATCTCTTAAGATGTGTGCACCTCCTTCCCTGTCTTCTTATGGAGTGTGAAAGCACAGAAGTGCAACGGCTTGGCACAATGGAACTAGAGTTTTAAGTCTCATCTCCCTTCAACAAATGTGGAAGTCTGTAACAAAAGTAGCAATTTTCATTGGCATACTTGATAATCTAACACCATGATGATGAAAATCTGGTTCAGAAGCTGCCTACCTCTTGAATGCAATAGCAAAGTCAGAGACAGAAAGTTGAATGCCAATTGAGAGCATGATTCCACCAAGTGCAGGGGCATAGTAATCCTTACGAACCCTGCATCGGACATTCAGACTGAATTTAGAACAGTCTGCTTATGTACTCTGTTAAGACCAGTGACCTATCAAATTTAGAGCCAAAAACTGACAACAAATTGCAGCAAATTTATATGAAATGTCAGAGATTAAGATACACATACTGCAAATATTAACTCCTATCACCCATGATGTGATCAGAATCACATGCTTGAGGTGAAAAAGTAGAAACAACTCCCAACCTCACGAGGGTCACGCTGTTTTAAACTTAGGGTTTTTCTAATTGCAAATTGAGTCCTTAGGGTTCTAGGACTCACCAAGCAAATGACGCTGGCTGGATGAGGGCAGAGGCTGCGGTTGCAGTGACTATATATGGAAGCATTTGTGATAAGGACTTTGTGAGATCAACTTTGTTTCCATGCTTGTCCTTCTTGGATTTGATACCAAATGAAGCTAATGAGACATTGCCTTCCCTCTTGTATATGCCAACTCTTCCCATTTCACGTGCCATGCATAAAACCACAACCAGGTGGTTCCTTCTCCCTTCCTTTTCTTCATCTGTGTTGTTCTCTGTGTGTGCTTTCAAACTCTGTAGCATGTGCGCATAATGGGGGGAGCTTCTAAGCATCATTAAACTGAAAGCATTTTCTTGTCTCAACCTGTGCCTTCTGTACTCAAACCTTCTCAAATGCTCTGCACCGTTGCAAGTCCTCTGCCGCCAAAGCTTGCTGCTGCAGTGAGAGACACTGGCACTGGTGGAGGTAGGATTCAACCTAGTCGAGCCAGTGAACGTGAGCTTGGTGCCACATTCCAAGCGGGGGACGCATGCTGCCGTAAGAGCCGCTGCCGTGATCCCGACCGCCGACATTGCTCCCGCTTGCAAAACAGCAATCCGAACCAACGCGGCGCATCCGAAAAAAAAAAGCAACCTGCAGGTCTACGTTTCTCTAAGAAACTCCATCACTTGTTTGCATGTGTTCTCATCGTCTCGTCGTCTCACAGCAGCCTCGTACAGTTTGCTGCACAGCAATCGCCGGATTTTTTTCACAAACAAAAACCACCTCGTCAAAGAGAATCCTTATCTCCAAAACAGCAGGCTCCGTCTCATCTCCCTCAATGCAACACCACACAAAACAGCAGCTCAGCCTGATCTTCCTCAAACTTTTCTCCATCTCTAGAAGGAAAAAAAAGAAAAAAGAACCGAAAATTAAACACAAAGACACACGCAAGCAAACGCGAGAAAGCTCGAGAACTTCTGATCATGGCACAGCAAGTTCACAAACGCAAACACTCTGCCTGAAGAAAACAACAAAAGACCAAAAACAAAAGGCAAGAAAGAAGAAGAAGAACCTAATTCAACTCGCCGCTCTCCGTCCCCTCCACTGCCGCGCAAAAACCAAAAGTTGAGAAGATGGTAGATAAATACTCACAGGTATTTTGCGGTATGAAAACGCGAAGCTCGTCAGGTCAGAGTGGGATGAAGACGCGAATTCTTCTTCCTCTTGTGCAGGTAAGAGGAGAAACTTTTTTTTTTTTTAAATCAAAAACAAAAACAAAAACCAAGACAAATTGTTGCGACGCAGAAGAGAAAGAAGATGAAGAAGGGAGTGGTAGCTGCTGCTGCACTGTGCAAGGAGCGCAACAAAATTTTCGCTCGCAACAAAGGACCAAAAATACAAAATAAAAATTGCGACAAGATCTCTGAGAAACGAACACGCGAGAAAAGTACACGAAAACTGTACACTTCCGGAAAGAGCGCAAAAAGCGCAAGCAGAAATCCACACAAAATTCAGAGGAGAAGAGAAGGACCCCCAAATAAATAAATAAATAAATATTTCACTTCAGAATCAAAACAATCTTTAAAAACCAAGTTGATGATATGATGCTGATGAATCTGAGTTTTTTTATAAAAATTAAATTAAAATTTTATATTTATATTTTTAAATTTATATTTATATTTATATAAATATATTAAAGTTTCGTCAAATTTCGACCTGAAAAATATGATTTCAACCTATACAAAGGATTTTTCATGGACCAAATTCGCCAGATTTCAAACAAAAGAAAAGAAAAAAAAGAATCCAAATCGCCAGATTTTAATGATAAGTTCCAGTAAGTAGCCAAGAATCAATAGAAGGATTCTGGTTTTTCTTTTCTACTTTCATGTCTAGTATGTAGCCAAATCTGGCTAAACCATCTTTGGGGATGATTGCCACTTCAGCTAAATTTTAAATTTAAAAAAAAAAAAAAACCCCCATTGATGATCTAGCCCTTTTTTTGGGATGAATTTAGTGATTTGGCTAAAAGAAATTACAAAATGGCTTGAAATATGTCTCCTTTTCTTTTATTTTTCCAATCATCACATTTCTTAGGGTTTTTTTTTTTTTTTTTTTTAAATTATTTGGGCATTGTGCAGTTTTTGGGGGCAAACAGGGCTATTTATTTTTGTGGGTTTAGGGTTTAGGGTTTTAGGGGTAAAGCCCTACTATGGTAGGAACATCCCCCCCAAATAAGGGCCCTAGGACGAGGTGTAGAAGGCATTAGGGTTCTTACACATGCTTCTTACGAGTGAGAGGGCTTTTATAGGGGTCCTAAAAAACCCTTCCAATCTTAAGGGAGTAGGCATTAATGTTTTTATTTCACAAATCCTTTAATTTGCTAGATTGGCTTCTTTTTGTGGTGACAAAGGGGTTGAATTTGCAATAATCTAATTTTTATTGACTAAATCTTTAGTTACAAAGTGCATTTTTTTAAGGGCCTAATAAAGGCTATTGTATTTTCAAATGAATAGCTGATTTGGCTTCGTTATTTGAGCTTTGATGTTGATTGAGATTGCACCCACCACGATCCATTCAAGCATTAGGAGAATTGGAACATGCTTCCAATATTTCATCACATATGCATGAATATTGATCCACCTCTTAGCATCGACAATCATCACCTCATTTGCACTAACATCAATGTTACATTCCTTTTTAAAAAAATGATAAACATCACTTTTGTCGTGCACCATGTCATGGAGAACCTTTGCAATTTGCCAATCACAATTGTATGACCAATGCTTCAATGGGGTGATCTTTACTTTCAACAACAAAAATGACTCCTTCAACAACTCATATTTCAAGATTAACCTTCCATATTGCATGAGAATGTGAAAAATTGTCACAAATCATGTGAACTTTTTTCAAGTCCCCCAAATGAAACCTAGATTGCATTAAGGTCACCATGGATTCTAAATTCTACCTTCAAAATGATTTTTTCTTTTTATGCAATCTTAGCTATAGAAATAGTCCTCAACAACCACACCAAGACTAAATACAATTGGCTTTTGACAATCAACATGTTTTTTGAAACGTGTAAAGCTTGGTAGATAACAACTTCATTTTGCTTTCGACATTGTTACATGTAGTGCACCAAACTTGAGAAATCAAACCATTGTCCCTAACTACATTATTTGCTTGTGGAAAACAATAAGCCCAAGTGTTTTGAAACACATGAGATTTTTTTGTAAGATTTCCTAGGTTTCTTTTCAAGAGATTCAACAACTTCCTCCCACTCAAAAAGATTGACAACTTCCTTTTCAAATCTCCGATCTTGGGATTGCTACTCGAATAAAAACTAGGAGTTCTACTAGAAGTGCCTTGGATGTTAAATCCAACATGCAACAAATTTCTAAACTTTGAATTGGGGTGGAGGGGGAGCAAAGGGTCAAATTCAAAGGCCATATTGTCAACAATCCAACAATGCATAAGGGTCAACTACAGCAATCTCATTTAGTCAACAATGGGGATTGTTGATCTGTATGTTTTTAGTGAGCTTGTGTATGGTGATGTCATTCTTAATCAACAATAAGATTGATGTCGGGGGTTTTTTCAATCGGTACTAGAAGAATTTGCAATGGGAGTTTTCAAAGGCAATAGGGTTGTTGGCATATTCGAGGACACAAGTGTCACAATAAAAGTCATATACCCTAAAAAGTTGAACACATATGGTGATGACACAATGTAACAACTATCCTAGAAATTTTCATGGGAATTAATAAAGTGTCGGCATCTAGCAAGTGGGAAAGGATTTTAGATAATTATTTTACACTAGATGAACTTTGTCGAAATTCGATACAACCAATTAAAACATGCCTGGGAGATGTTCCCAAAATGCAAGGCCAAACTTGGTTGCCACCTTCATTTTGGGCCAAACTAAGCTACCACCTTGTTCTACAACCCTTATTTTGCCAACATCCCCACCCTAGGGATGACCATACAATAGATTATGCAAAATCTCCCATATACCAGTACCTCAAAATTTCTCATCACTGGAATTCAATTTCAGTTATTATCCACTTATTGCAGATTACATTTTTTGCAACATCTTGGTGATGTTGCAAACTATGTATAACTAAGATACACAAGATGGCTCAGCATTCTGTGGCTATTCCAGATTACACTCAATGATGTGCGAAACTCACCTTGTGCTCCATCTCTTAGTACCTGGTTTAAGAAGTGAAACCAAACAGGATTGCCCACCAAACAGGATTCTTCGGCAGCAGAGGGACACACAAAAAGGAGAAAGAGTCAGCTTATACCAAAATCATCTCTCCATCTCCAACTGATTATCATGCAAAGGACCCATAAAATCTGATCCCTAGATTGGCCATTAGAATGCAATTGTGGTATGGCCTGTGCATACAATAAGCACATGGGTTGCACATAGAGACTATCGTAGGCACTATCTAGTACAACAATGATAGCTTTTGACCTGCCTTTGCACCGAGTAGAAGACAGCACACTAAATCTCTTAGTTAGCCCCACTCGAAAGTTCAATCACAGGCCAGTGAGCCTTTGATCGAGAAGCAGGGATTTATTTGCTCAAAATAAGCCCAGAAAGAAGATGAAAAAAAGGGCTCCAGAAGTCATGGCAACGTTTGCAGGACCACAGGACCCCACAACTCAATAGACTAGTCATTGGCCCTTTCTTGCTATGGCCTTGTGGCCAGAGCCTCATCACAAGCTGTCCCAAGAAAAATTTGCATGTATAGGGGGCTTCAGTGGAAATATAGGATATCCAATTTAGTGCAAACCTCTGTTTCCTGATCAACAATGTGCTTCATTCTCAAATTCCGCTAGCTAAGACACTGCAACTCAAACCGGGATTCCATAGTTTGCAATCTGTGTAACACGTTTGTCCAAAACCCCTCTCTGTTGCTTTGCCTCTGCCGACATGGCAGCAACCTGCAACAGGCACAATTCTTCAATGAGAGGATTGAAACACAATTTGTTTCCAGTCCAGTTAACTTTCTCAAACAACCTACATTCAAACACTTCGTATGGTCATGCACACAAGTGAGAAGCATATAATCAGTCTGTCAGCCTTCTCAAACACCAATTACTTTGAACAATTCAGAAGGGACAGAAATATTAACTCAGACACCCACCTCAGCTCGCAGACGCAGGGCTTCCCGGCCAGGTAATTCTCGCAGGCTGTCCATGAGACCTGCAGAAGACAGCAGCCTCTTCACAAGTTAAATGTGCAAAAATATAGAGACCATGAGATGCAGGGAAAGAAGAAACAAAACATCCTTGTGGTCAAAATTAATGTGCCAACATGAACTTGTAAGTTGGATGAAGATGGGATACAATAGTTTGGACAATGGATGCAAGCGACAGCAACAAAGAGAGGTGCAGGATGTTGTCACTGATATGTGCAAACAAACCTCTGGCATGTGATTCCGTCTTGTAAATACTCCTAACAAGACTGCTGAGCTGGCCTCCAGTATTTCTGCCATAACACAAACAAAATTCTGTGCACTTATAATACACTACACATCCATGCTAGGAAAAGGTAACAATTTACAAGACATCACAAAACAGTTAATGATTCCAATTAGAATCAAGAGATCTCTTCATGTGTATTGATTGTTCTCATACTTGACCTGAATAGGAACTGTGAGATGACTTGGCGCTAAGTTATAGAGATTTCAAGATCAAACAAAAACAAAAATTAACAACCAAATGCAGGGAGAAGAATAGAGAAAATGCAAGGTGAACAATAGCACCAGTCTCACATGTCCAGTGCTCATCAAACTACAAACAAAAGTAAGAGGTTATTTACTTCAGCTTGGTTCTGCCACGTTGAAGTTCCTCTTCTGCAAGCCTTGCCCGCTCCTGCACATTCACCAGAAAGTCACCTCAGAATAATTACAGGCATTTTTAAACAATATAACCTATGTTGTGTTTAACGTAGAATAGGGCACAATCACTGCTCAGATCAAGAAAAGATTTTGGTAGAAACCACTTTTGAAATGTCCAAAAAATGCAGAACACACTCACAGAACATACAACATACCTCAAGCTTCCGGGTCTCATTCTTCAATAAATCTACAGATTGGCGCATCTCCTTCACCTTTGCCTCAGCTCTTGCATACATTGCCTGGAAAAGAGGGCAGCAACACAATTTGAACCATAGCATAGACACAACAACAAAGAGTATTTAATTTGACAACAATTTCATGGTGGCAGCACATGTTATCAAAAGACCTCTTGATTCATGAGTGAGGTGATTGGATTCTCAAGTAGCCTTTACCAATAGGTGCAATCCAGCTCTAAATCAGACAGCCCGTCACATAGCTAGAAACTGGAAGAAATAACAGAAACCGTATTCGTTCTCTGGTGTTGTACCTCTTCACTTTGAAACCGTCCAATTGTGAGACGAAACAATAGCCTCCTTGGTGCTGCAGTCAATATAAAGATAGAACAAACAGATTGGTAAATAATGCATACAATGATATTTCAACCTTTGCTCGAGAACAACATATACACAACATATAGACTCAAAAATGTCAGCATCAGGATAATAGAGTACTTACTTCTTAAAGCAAGCAATGTGGTGACACCAAATACTCCATAAGCCACATTAGGGTACCTACTGATTGTATGCACACCCTCTGCACTCCATCCCACAATCATAGCCATAACATCAGCTAATTGCCAGTGATCATTGTGCCTTGAAAACCAAAACAACAAAACTATTTGCAAACATCGCATATCCCTGGAAGCTAACATCTGAGACATCAAATGATGTAACACTAAAAAAGAAAGCCAGAAGACAAACTAGTCTCTCAGCCACAAGATATAGTGATCTCACCCTGCATAGTGCTTGTGTAATAGAACTGCAGTAAATCATGTTACTGAAACTGAGTGATGGATTGATCCTCCACAATGGCATAAAGTACTTTAGAAGAAAGTGAATTGTGCTCTGCGTCACATCTGTGAAGGAAAGAAATCACCTAGAAGGGGACAAGCTGGAGTACCTTTAAGTTTGCTAAAGAAAATGTCTTCATAAACAGCATATTGCTGTGAAACTGTGTGAGCAATATTCTGCAAAGACCCAAAGATTCCCCAAATCCTCATCAGGTCCTTATCAGTACCGGCATGAGCTCAACAGTTAGCTGACTCAGGACAGCAGAGAAGCATCAAAGAGAGGGGTTGAGAATGGTGACGATAGTGCAAACGTCAAGGAAATTTCCAGCTACCATCCTGTTGCACAGATCTTTCAACATCCACCCGAACGGTGCTGAATTCATCATCAACTCATGCACTACCCTAAAGACCTAGACCATGATGAACAGCAGCTAAAGGAGAGATTTTAGATTTCTTTTTAGTCTTCTTCTGCAACAGAAATGAATCCTCTTGCATGTTATTGCAGATCGTCCAATTCCAAAAAAAGGAAATACAGAAATCACATACTTCTGAAGAGGATAGTGATACTGTATAGCTCCAGAATCAAAGCTACTTTTGCCACAAAAAACAAGCAGGTAGAATTCAGTCAAAAGAGGACTGGCAGATTTGAAACCTAAGAACTCTTACAAAAACAAAAAAGCAAATCTGCAAGAGTAGTAGAAAGGGGAAGCATGGCTGATTCCCCTACTGCAACAGTCAACAGAACGGCGTTTATTTGTTTCTCTTCCAGATCATATAACACCGACAGGTTCCCGAGAAAGAAGAAAAGGCTTTTTTTTTTTGTTTTTTGTGGGCGAAGCTTTTCTCCCCTACTACAATATCATGTGAATGGGAGTATTCAGATGTGCAAACCTGTGCAGTGGTGAGGTGGTGGGAAGATGCATCCTGCAACTGCCCGAGCTGCGATTTGGCAGTTTTGAGAGCATCATCCTTGGATTGCAGAGCTTTCCTCCCTATCTCTTGAGCTTGAGCCGTATAGTAACTCCAAGCATTCTCTGCCTTGTCTTCCCACTCCCCTGATCCCTCTTCCTTCTGCTTCGCCATCGCTGCTGATGAAAAAACCGGCAGAGGAGGAGCTCCTCAACACACGCTCGCTCGCTCGCTC
>Ga0116229_10004945_pt1 | contig 21816 bp, 18 predicted proteins | sample S1TSphgellanicum_3_FD_87313 | JGI IMG/M metagenome (GOLD analysis project Ga0116229, IMG submission 87313) | Host-associated microbial communities from peat moss isolated from Minnesota, USA - S1T2_Fc - Sphagnum magellanicum MG | ecosystem: Host-associated > Plants > Peat moss > Unclassified...
AGAGAGAGAGAGAGAGAGAGAGAGAGAGGAGGCACGAAGCAGAAGAAGGATAGGAAGAAGAATAAGAGCTTGCGATTTGCGTGCACAAAGATGGTTGAAGAGAAAGCTTTACTGTCTTCTTCGTCCTCTGCTGGCCGGTCAGCAGCAGATAGGGAGTCCTTGATCCAAGAACAGGATGTCGAGGGCCTGCCCAAAGCGGGCCCGCCTCCTCCCTCGGCGTATCACTCCGGGCGAGAGGTATGTCTTATTCTAACAGACAATAGCTGAACATCTGCAGCACTTGCGCTTCAGAGATTCTTCCTGTTTTTTTTTTTTTTTGGGGTGAATTATGAAACAGTTCAGCAAGTAGAATTGGCCTCTGAAGAGTTTTGGAATTAGGAGCTTTAGAGTCCTTAGAATATCCGTAAAACTACTGCAAGCTAGTAGCTGAATAGGACTACGTATGCTGTTAATTGCTTCTTGGGCTTTGCACTATCAAAGACTATATAACAAGGTCAACCTGGATGCCCCAGATCATCCTTAAATGATGTACTCAGAAGCAGCCTGCAGTCTGGAAATGTACACATAATGAAACCTCTAGTGTACACACAAACATACGAACCAATACTGCAATTCTTGAGGAGTTTATGCTTGAAGAAATATTTCCAAAGGAAGCAGAATTAGTCAAAACTCAGAGGTGTTGGAATTACAGCAACCTTGTGGAAACGTTTCCTGAATCAAACCTTGCAAGCACCAGAAGTAGAACAGACAGCTTCCAGGATCTGAGAGAGAGAATTAATTTCCTGATTCATGTCCTATGAGACATCCCTGATGCTTTTTTTGTATCCTAAGTCTTTGCTTTGGTATTGGAAGTTTTGGAACCAAATATACTATCATACCTCTGAGAAAGGTTTTAGAAATCAAGTGAGAGGGGTAAAGAATTAAAGATAAGCAGAGTGGGAAGGTGTGCTGCTGCAGTCAGTTGGACAAGTAGCTTTACAAATTGGGCATTAGTTTGACCTTTAGCAGAGAGCTTTGTTGCAAGAGTGGCTATTCCTTCTTGCCCACTTAGCTGTCAGTGCAATTTGGGTTTGTGGGGATTGATATTACATGTTCAAACTAGATTAATGCATGTAGATTGGTTGTGTATTGCAATAGGTTGAAACATTGTTGCAGCAATTTGAGATGATACCATTTCCTTGCAAGATGTTTTTCATGATTTGGAGCAGATTGGAAATGAGATGGCCCTTGGGAGCTGAATATATTTTGCTGTACTTGGGGTCTATGTACAGGCATTCTATGGTTTCCTTTCAAGTTGGGCTTCAAAAAAGTTCATGAGTGGGTGGTGAGTCATTCTCAGACCTTCAATTCTCTGAATCCTAGCTTTGCTGTTTAAATTCTTTCTCAGCAGGGAGAGAGACATTGGCTAGTTTTGTTTGCTGTCATTTCACTGGCACTGATTCAACTTCCATCAGGCCCTGATTGGGCTGCTTGGTTTCTTCTGTGCTCTCAGATGCTCTACAAACCTGACCTTGTCAAGGTGAGAGCTTGACAAACATGTAGTTGCATTCACTCAAGGTGATTGGAGGTTGACTAAGGATGCTAGCAGCCAGAGCTGGACTGGTCCTGATCATCTTCTCTGAATGTTCTGTTTTGGGTGAGGGTGATTCAAGGTACACCTGGAAAGGTGTCTGTTGTCAGGTGCAGGCACATGAATCTAAGTTTATTGTGTTTCAACTTCCTTGCAGTGTAATCCTATTGCCGATTGCAGTCACATTCTATGTCACCTGGTGGTTCATCAGGTTTTTTGATGGGTTTTTCTCACCAATTTACGACTCTCTTGGAGTTCATGTTTTTGGTATTTTCCAATCCTCATTTTTATTTATTGCTAATATTGGTTGCTGCATTTTCTGGGCCTGTATTTATGTTTGTCCTATCCTGCTGGTAATCAGTTGAATCATAAAAGGCCAAGAGGTAACAAGGGTCCAGCAATCCTAATGTTTTGCTTGATATTGAATATTGAGGTCTTACAACAAGGAGGCTGGCAGAAGGTACATGTTAGGTTTTTATGAAAGTTGGCAGCAGATGGTATTGTGCAACACATACTATCCGTTCTTTCAATATCCAGAAAGGGGTTTGGGTCTAGGAGATGATTTTGGAATAAGCTGGTGAGTTTGTAGTGATATTGGACTCTGTGTTTTGGTCTGCTGGAACTGACACTTCGGTGTCTTCAAAACTGTTATTGTGTGAAGTTTCTCTCAAGTCTCATAGATACAATATCTTTATTTGTAGGTTTGTCTCAACACCCACGTGTATTTTATGAGACTGTCTTCTTGGGTTGTGTCGCAGGACTTGGGTTTGTGACAACATTTGTGTTCATATTTTTGGTTGGAGTATTTGTGTCTTCGTGGATTGGAGCTTCCATGTTGCTGACAGGGGAGTGGTTTATTAAGCGCATGCCACTGGTCAAGCACATCTATTCTGCCTCAAAACAGATCAGTGCAGCCATCTCTCCAGGTGCAAATTTATTGTCCCAATCATTATGATTTCCTTTCTGAGGTTGTCAGAGCTGTCTGTTGTACAAAATCTTTGAACTACAAGTGTTAAAGTAGTGACCCGCCACTGGTGCTACCTTGAGCAGAAGTAGGGATGAAGGATTTTTTAAACTGCCAATGCACCACTGAATGAATTTTGCAGAAGAGAGCATCAGAAGAATAGTAAAGGATGAAACTGTCCTTGGCAGCATGTTTTTGCAAATTGGATGAAGTGAGCTTGCCTTCTGCTCATGATTCTGTTTTAACTGCTTTTTTGGGAGGTCCTGTGCAGACCAAAACACACAAGCATTTAAAGAGGTAGCAATAATTCGACACCCACGTGTTGGGGAATATGCTTTTGGTTTCATAACTTCAACCCTTGTACTACAGGTGATGATATGCTTCTTACTTTGATGTGGTCTGAATTGCACTAAATGGACCAAAATTTTCAACAAGTCAGTGTCTGCCATAGAACCACATAAAAGAATGCATGCATGTCTTGTGCCCTTTAATGAGTTTTGTCTTGGAAGTGCAAGGACTTTGAGAAACATATCTACTAAGTCAATTTGCAGCTCTTTTCATTAGAGGATGCTGCTAATGTCTGCTTGAAATGGTAGCAATATATAATCTGCAGAGGTGTTGTCTTAGGAGTAATGAACATTGTTGGGCCTTGCAAAGGGGTTTTCAGGGTTCTTTGACTCTTCTTTGGAATTTCCCATCACATAGCTGGCTTTTTTAACAGATTTATTGTGCTTGCAGAATGATGTAGGAGAAGAGGAGCTGTGCAGTATCTATGTGCCCACCAACCACCTCTACATTGGTGATATCTTCCTTGTCAACTCCAAAGATGTCATTCGCCCCAATTTGTCAGTGCGGGAAGGCATTGGTATATTGTCATTATGGAGTCATCTCCTTTCTTCTGTCTTTTTAAGGAGTTTCTTTTGTCTTTCTGTTCTGTGAAATTCACAGTATCCTGTTGTTGTCTATTCCTGTCTGGTTCTCCATTTGTTTCTATCCCGAGGCTCTTGCTGACTTTGGGATTATTAAGTCTGTAGTCTAGGATAATATTGGCAGCATACATGAACTAGGTATGGCCCAGGGTCAGCGGTCAGGTTCTGGACCTGAGATATCTTTGTTGTCTGAGATATGTTCAGGGGTGTGTTTAGTGGATTTATGATTGAATTGACCAGTTACTTGCTGTGATGCAGAAATCGTAGTCTCGGGAGGAATGTCAATGCCTCAAGTAATTTCTCCAAGAATGCCTATACCCATGGAGAGACTCCGAGTGGTTTCTTCTCGATAAACTTGCATCCTGACCCTTCCACAGTGGACAGTTGACCTTCTCTGGAAGGTCTTGTTCAATCATGCAGCTAGATTTTTCAATGGCCTTGTTTTGTAACATTAAATGTCAGGGTGCACCAAATGGATCAGGGTCCTCCATCTACTTAGCAGTAACAGCTTAATGCCATCTTCTCTCCATTTCAGTTTTAATTAGAACTGGGAACAGTTTTTTTAGTCTTCTAGGATTTGTGTTTTAAGAAGCTGTCTGTGTGCAACAAATGGATGAAGGCCCTGTGGGTCCCAATCTTTTCAGCACTTTTGTTTTCCAGCATTCATATTTTGTACTTGGATCTTTGTAGTAGCTGGCATTTTATGCTCTGGTTTTTCCACTTGTTTCACATTTTGCTGCTCCGTAGCCATCAAGAAAATGCGGAAGCAGAGAAATACACCAAGCTTTCTCACAGCTGGTGGGAAATGGAAGCCTTCCTGCACTTGGGAGTGCTTGGAATCAGATGTTGAGGGTGAGCAGATTGTAAACTCTGGTTTTGATTTAGCAAAAGACTTGTTCCATGGTCTGCTTCTAGTGCATGTTTCAAATAAAGGATGTGAACTTGAGTCACAAGAACCTGAATCCCAATTTAACCCTCCCAGCAACCCTCATGTTATCAAATTTGTGTCAAAATAACACCCCCAGTTACCAATTAACCTTGGTATTTTTAACCACATGTATGTACACATATGGGTCAGTTCTCAAATACACACCTTGGGAACCCCCTAATGTAATACTCATGTAGGTTCTAGGGGTTAAAATATACTAAAGGGGTTCAGGGATGAATGATTGACAACCTAATTGGATGAAAATTTCTAATGTCTAAGTAGGAAATTAAATTTGGACAATTCAATACCTACTCATAAGAGTTTTCTTGCTAGATCTCTAGATGCTAACTATTGGGTGGGTATGTTCTCTAATCAATTTTTAGAAAATCCAAAATGGTAGGTAGGTTATTAATGACCTTATTGTTAATTAAGTGTTTTTTTCCCCCAATAATTGGCTAACATTTGTTTAAACTTTGAAAATCGCTTCCTTCATTGATAACTATTAGGCTTCCTAGCTTGGCAAGTGAGCAAGGCAAATATGTCCTTGTTTTCTCCATGGCCCATCAACTTTTCATTTGTTCTATGTTGTCTTGTAATTCAACTTCTACCTTCCAAAAACAAAGTTTGAATACCTAGTTCAAAAGTGAAAAACCAAAGAATATAAACCAAAAGTAGAGGAGGGAATCAAATTTGGAAACCCCCTATCAAACACACAAACTCTCAAATGTTTCATCTCCAATGTCGTTTCCTTGATGCCAATGTCCATAGCCATGCAACACTCTCATGAAATAGGCATTAATCCAACTCCAACATTCACAAATTCATCCTCTCACCTATTTAAAAAAGCAAGTAGACCTTTCATTAACTCTAATTTACTCAAGCAACCTGGCTACATGAACACTCAATCCCACCTCAAACACACAATTACTACAATACTATTGTGCCATGCTATTCATATGGACAATTCACTCTATTGATCATCTACGTAGTGGAAGAAGAGAGGACAATTGACAACTCACATCACCCTTTGACCATCATCACACCCTTCAACACCCACATTCAATTTTTTAAAACATACTTTATTAACATGACAATCCAAGACAAAATATTGCATGTGCTTCAAATATGGATCCTTAATGAAACAAAAACACACACAATATTTTGCACTTAGAATGAGGTTACCTTTGCTCACAACATTCGTTGCCCTTAACTTTGTCTTTTTTAAGTCTAAAATTAACTCTCCATGATTGATTAGACTCACCACTTTCTCATCCCCACACATTCTACTTAGTCCACTAAGCTTCTACCCAAGTTGTCTTTTCCAATAAACTTCCACCTTGAACTCATTCCTCTTCTCTCCTACATTGCTCTCTTTCTTCCCCACCTTGACATCAATTAGACTTACATTGTGACCAACTTCCAACACCAAAAATACTATGCTTACTCCAAAAGCAACTTTCAATTTTTCTTCAACACCCCACCTCCTACAATATGTTTCCTCCTTCCATAAAATCCTATTCACACCACAATCTAGAAGCTTCTATGCCAAGTTCCTCAACATGCATATGTGTTGAAATAAATGTGTGATGCGATTTGACCCCAAAGGAAAACATCCAAAAAGTTCCAAAACCAACAATGATAGAAAGAAAGAAACACAATATGAGAATCTTAACCCTAGCCAAAATCTTGCATCTTCATCCTAAAAAACCAATGAAATTAATAGCATGCATGAAATAAAACATATGGATGAATCATGAAAAGAAGACAAACTTAATGACAAGGATGGAATTGAACCATGAAAATGAAACTAACCACTTTGATGCAACCATACCATATGGATGAAGTTTATGAATATGATAAAATTGATATGGATAAATTTATTTGCAAGGATGAAATTGATGGTGTTGAATGACATGCTATTATGAATGAGATTGAATGACATAAATGACCATATGGTTCAACCTGAAATGGGTGATACTATTGATAATCATGAATTTGCAACACATGGATGAAGTTAATAACATATATGACATTAATTAGATTTTAAAATCATGATCATGTGAATACAATAATAGAGTCTATGAATACATTGCAATGCATCTCCATGTTGTTGAATCCCATCCATGAATGGAACTTCATTAATGTGCTACATTTGTCTATTTGTTGATTTCATTCGATATAATTTGATTTTCCATGCCACCCAATTGTTAGTTTCATCACATTTGTGGTTAATTTTGTGTTGAAGATCATTTTCACCCATGTCAAATTTTATTTATATGGCCAATTGCATGTACATGATCATGAACAAAATTCAATCTATCATAAGTCTTTTACCATGTACTTAATTTTATGCATTATGGCCAATTCAGATGAATTTTTTTTCCCATGCAAAGTATAATTCATATGTCTTTATGATTTAGCCCAAAGATAAGGTTCATTGATGTCATCACATTTTATCCATGTGTTTGGCCAACGCATCTTTGTGGTCAACTTCATATATGAACATCATTTCCATTCCTTCCACTTCGTATACATCATTGGTGAAATTGGCTTTTTCTTCCATCATGGTTCTCAAGTCTCATTAGTTTAACCATGTTTCAAGTTTCTTCTTTTCTTATCACTTCACATGTTTTTATTTATTTTGTCATTTGCCCTTGTCACAAATTTGCACCCTCCATTTATTTGTGTTTTTATAACATTTTAATAATGTGTTTAAAGTTAAGTTCTAATAAATTGTTGATACAATCATTGATATGATGTTGTGATCACATTGTAACACATTGTGTTTATTGATTATCATTAGTAAAATGTCACTACAACATTATATTAATGATTGATCAACATTTCATTAGCACTTAACCTTGAACAAATGGTTAGAATGTTGTAAAAGCACATATACATGGAGGGGGCAAGTTTGTGATGAATCTTCCCCCCTCATCCTTCTCTTCATCCCAAAGTGGTCCCTAATGGCCACTTGTAAGATACAAAGAAACTAACCTCACAGAAATAAAGCAGGCATCCTATTTTCACAGTTTAACAAAACCATAACGCCCCCACTCTTTGAAGGTTGCATAGATTTTTATTTCACATGAAGCCCACAGGTGAGACCATTACTGAAATCAAGCTTGCACTCAACTTTCACCTTGTGTGCCCTTAATTTTATAATGGCCTTGCCCTTAAGCTCTCTGTCATACACTAATGACACTATGAAAGATTATTGCAAAATATTTTGGAACAATTGAATACTTTAGGATTTGCATAAGGCTTTTTAAATGGAGAGATTTAGGGCCAAAATAATTGCCCCTCCATATAATAAACCTGAGAATGTGGCAAATTTAATGGTGTCAATTGCGTATTACTTCCTTTTTATTATTATAAAAGGTTCAATGTTCAATGTTTAGTCCCCCACTAAAATCATCGGCAAAATATTATGTCATTTTCCTAAACATATTGTATGATGTAATCTTCCAATGATGATCATTATAACATTATAACAGTGAGCAAAATGTGTGTGTGTTGGTTTTGCCCATAAGGAAAAGACTACACATTTGTCTACGATTTGGACTTGGGAATAAAATTTTGGTTCACTCATTGGTCAATGTGGAGATGACAAGTGTTCACATAATGAAAAAAATCACATGGATGTAATTTTCCATGTTTAAGTGGATGTAACCCTAAATACATTAAGTTTTTGATGAAACCCCAAAACAGTGGCGGGAGCAATGCAAGCGTTGCCCCTTTTATCATAGCTTCAACGGTTGTGAGAAATGACATGCTTTGATAGAATTTTTTTGAACTTTGGTGGATTTTTGGTCTTTTTTTTTATCACCAAATTATTGGAGGACTTTCCTCGAACTCCTTCAACTATATACCATTTTTTTGTGAATGAAGACAATCGTGGTGGTGATGCACCCTAGCTTAGGTGGGGATTTAGATTTGTGTACATGCATGTTTTTTGGTATAGGAATGGATTACTCCTTCCTTTTGTTGCAGAAGAAAAATGAAAAAGAAGAACTAAAAAAAGAAGAAGAAGAAGGGAGTGATGGATGTAGCAAGGTTCAAGCAATTAGTTAAGCATATAGGGGAATGTAGGAAAATGTGAAAGTTGGAAGAATGTCCTTGTCTTTTGATACTCACTTAAGCAAGCCACTGCAACCTTGCCACTTGTTGATTCGCTACTCTTGAGTCTCTCAAAGCTCCAAACAAAACAATGGAGCTTCCTTCCTTTGTTGAGATCCAAGGAACATTTTTTAACAATGGGCGAAAAGCAGAACAACAACAATAACAACTGTGAGGACAAGCATCAAAAGCTTGAGACCATTCCTTGGTACCTTTGTCGAAAGCTCGACATGTTGGGTTGTTGTCATGGACATCTTATTATTATTGTTCATCAAAATGATTCTTTAATTATTGTTGTTGTTGTGGGGGGGGGCGGTGGGGGGAGAACTTCTTCTTGTATGCCAATCCCCAAGCTTGTAGAAAGGGCAAAGTATTGCGACAAGATAGGCATGACAACAAAGGTTTGCTCTCTGTGGTTGCTTTTCTTCAAACCTTAGACACTCAAGATGTTCATCTCTTCTCTCCTGGCCTCAAAGCTTGGCTCCATCCCCTTGTTGCTCACAACACCATCTTTCAAGGTAAACAAACACAATTGGTTGCATGAGATATGGTCTTCAATGTGTTTAAGTGCTTGTGTTGCTCTTCTCTTCAATGTTTGATACTTCATGTACTTCTTAGGGCTGTTGTTGCACAATCCATCAACGTTGTGCTAACAATTGTTGTTTCAACATCAAAATGTCATGCTTGTGTTGCTCTTTTATTCCATATGTGATTGCAAATTTTTTGACATACCTCAGAAGGTTTCTACACAACCTCATGGATTTCAATGAAGAAGTTCTCTTATAGTTTATGTTTCAAACTTTTGAATGTATGCATTTTTTGCTTTTCATCAACAATTATGTGTAAAACCCACTGATCGAAGCTTGTATTTTTCCACCTCGTGTGACTTTGCTTGATTTTATCCAGTTTTGTTTGTTCTCCCAAGTGGGATGAAAAATAACATATCTTGTCCCGCCTACTTGTATTGTACTAGGTTCAATAAAAAGTGTTTCATGCTTGGGAAATAATTTCAAAGGTTTTTTACAAGGGAACATTATTGTTGTTTTGAAACTTTAATTCTAACGCCCGAGTTCTTGGTTTGCATGTTGTAATGGGAGTACCTTGGGAAAATCTTCGCAATGTTCTTTACACAAAATATGCATTGGATCTCAATCAAGACATGCTAGTTGGCTCAACAAAATGGTTTTGGCCCAACATTTTGCACAATTTGTTAAGGTTGGTAAAAGGCACAACAATTTTTAACACCTACTAGAGAAGACTATAATAAATATGAACTAATTTTTGTTCTCTGTTTTGAATTTGCCCAAGTGGTTTGCTATTAGTAGTCTCCATCTATTTGCAATCTCAGTTTTAATTTTATGGGCAAGGTTGTAAAAAAAAATAAAACTAAACTTGGATGTGAGAAATATTTTTGTAGGGTCAAATATTGAACACCATTGGAGATGTTAAGATATCATTGAATTTCAGACACAATTTCGATGTGTAATTATTGAAACTATGCATGTGGGGGAAAGTGTCACAACCTTAACATTGGGTTCGCGATTAAGTGTGAAATGCAAAGGCCCATGAGGCCGAGAGTGTGTTTAGGTGTGAAACACACTTTCACAAATGGGGGAAAGTGCAAAGGATGAAGCCCAATGACTCCCAAGTGCATTCCCATTTTGCAAGTTGCACTTGTGTGGGAGTTATGAATGTTTAGAGCATTGGTTGAAAAGGCAAAAAAACACCAAATTAGGACCTTAGGACACCATTAGAAAGGTCTTGAAGTGTAGATTCTTAAAATTCCTTCACATTATTCATTTAGACTTGATTTGCATGAGTTATGATCAAAAGAAAGGGTGGGAGTCAAATCGAAAATTTGATTCCTAACCACAAATCCCTTGAAAGCAAGGGACAAATAAGGTTTGATTGAGCGTGCTATACATTTTTGGAGAGATATTTTCAAAGGATATAAGATATTGTCCTCACAATCTCAAAAAAAAACTTGATTTGAAAAAGATATGAACGTCCAAAGTTAAGTGGGAATCCTAGGGAAAAGTGACATTTGGATGTAATCTCCGTGGAGAAGCACAAAGTATACTATAGGGGAGGGGAGTGGTGCTTCCTCCCAAACGTTGCAGGCCATGTAAAGCTTATGCTTAAGATTGTCCCTATTAAGTCCATACACCACTTCCATTCAATTTGCATTAACCACCATTTTTTCTTGGTTGTGTAGGTTGATCTCATCTTGAACTCTTGCTTGTGAGTTCGTCCTAGTCCCATCCTAGAGCTCTAACACACCCAACTATCCCCAAAATGCTACCAGTTAGGGAACGTGCCCTAATTCTTTTCTTGTTATGTTGTTTTGCTTTAGGACCCACCTTTGGGTCTCTTGAAGAGTTTGGGGGCATGTTAGCTTTCTTGCCAAATCATAGTTTTTTCTCTTATGGCACACACTTTTGTAATTATTATCAAAGTCACTTGATGTTATACAAAGCCCAAAATGGATTTGGGAATGTTCTGAGTATGTAGTATGACTTGCATGTGGGAGACCATCAACATTTTGCAATGCTGCATAGGTGGGTGGGTGCAAACTTTTCACCATTTATAATTTTTTTTTTGGGTCATGTAACTTCCGTGCGTTGTCAAAGTCTAAAGTTGTTTAACAAAATGAATAAAAAAAATTTATGAAGTTGTTGCTATAATGGGTCTTAAACCTTAAACCCTAAATCAATCCTTTTTTTTTTCTTTTCGGTTTTGTGATTTGTCTACAAGGTAATGATGGTTGTGTTGTTGCCTTTTTTATTTTATGTAACTAGCATGTTGGGTTGCTGACTAATAGATGGAAAAGTGCCTTGTTAGATGCTTGGGAATGTTGCTACATAAAGTAGATGAAAAATGTTATGTGCAACAAAAGATTGTTTTAATGTGTAAGCATGCCAACATTAGAGATGAGATGAATCAAATTGGTCTTGCCAAGGGCATGGGCCTGGTATTTTAGTTATGCTTGCACCTTAAACCCTAAACCTTAAACCATTTTTTATTTTAGTAAAAAACAATGCATTTTCCCTTTTGAGTTAACATTGATAGGTCCAAAGGTCATGTAGTTCACTTCCATGTATGGATTTGAGGGACACGTGGTGAAACATAGTTCAATTGATGATAAAAGTTGTACCTTCAAATAGTTGCTGCACATCTTGACACTGTTATGGAGAAGTTGAGAAAAGTATTAAAGAATCAAAGCCAGAAAGGATTTCGTAGGTATGTGGGTTCCAAGTATTGCATAGTCAATTGTTCTTAATTACTAGTAGTGGTATTTGAAGTGCTAGTTATCGGTGATGAGTTAACTACTTGTGGCTAAAATTGTAAAAACCTTAAATTGCTTTGATGTTAGCTAAAGAACTTGCTGATAAGTAAATCTATGTTTGGTAGATTAATGGCAGTAATCTTTGCACATGGTAACACAATAGATGTAGATGATGTGTGTGTTGGCTTAGCCTTGATGTATGGTTATGCAACATCATATGCAGCATCAACAACAATAGAAACTCATATTGAAACATTTGTGGCAAACATGTTTATTCCACATATTGTTCTTTATTGTTTATGATATGTGGTCGCAACAATGGTGTTTCTGATCATCATCTTTTTAGGAACCCGTCTATCTATAGTTTCAAGAAGAAACTTTCTTCTTTAGTTTCATATGAGTAGGCACTATAAGTCAAAAGGCAATGAAGAAGAGGCAATTCATTATTGGGTGTTTGCCAAAGCACTACAATCAGGATGCTAACTCCCTTTCTTTACAATCTAATTGTTGCATGCAAGGCACAAACATGTTGTTTAGACTTCTAAATGTGAGATTTGCAGCAAATAAACAGGTTGTTATTATTGTTATTAACCTATTAGGTTTGAATCTACCTCATCCATTAGGTCTTTTCAATTATTATGTTGCAATGTTTCACTTATTTTGAACCTAAATCCTAAACCCTTTCATTTTACTTTTTAAGGGACGAATGTTAAATCAATTATTATCTATGAATTCTTCTTAGGTGTCATCAAGCTTTAATATGTATTCAATTAAGTGTTCTTATGATAAGATTTGGGAGCTTAATCTGCATGGACTAAATCAAGGCATAACTTTTGTATAGTTGGACTATATGGCATGGTTTATGAACATAGGCTGAAAGTATGACCAATGTTGGGGCAGTTATTGACTCTTATGAAGAACCTTTGGTTCCAATTCTAAAAAGTAAATTAAAGCAATTCCAATTTGGGGTCCAATTTTTCTAAAAAAATTCTAGTTTAGGTTTTGGTTTTAGCTCTAAATCAAACTTGATTTTGGTCTAGTTCCAAGTAACTTGGACCAAAATTGGTAGTTAACTACTGGTTAACCTTGGTTAGCCCCCAATTCTAGTCCTTTTTTTATAAAAAAATAATTTAAAAAATTCAAAAATATCATATCCAATTTTCATAAAACTAGGAACTAGGTTAGAACCAGAAACTGATGTCATGTGACTTTCGAAGTGTTGTTGTGGAGTTCTTCACAAACTCATAGATATGACATAGGACCATGTCATAATGTCCTTTCATATTGTACTTCAGAAAATATATATTGACTTACAAATTCTTTCTTATTATGTGGTATTTTGTCAAGCCAAGTAGTCATCAAGGATGTAGCCAATGAAGCATGCTTCCCCTTAAAGAAGAAGGATATTATGTTGGATTACACAATGGCTCTCATGGTTGATGAAGGTGTAGGATTTGTTTTAACAACTTCCAAATCTTTGGATTATGAGGTATTACACACCCATGTAAGGAAGGACTCAAAGGAGCAAGTACCAATAAAACATTCACACTTTTGCTTTTGATATAGGCCTCCTTAAGACATTATAACATAAAAACTTGGTTCTGATCTCTTGAAGCAAAAGGCAATTTTAATGGCGTACACATTCAAAGTGACATTCAATATTAATGGGACTACTATCCATTCAAGACTAAGCCTTCCATTAAATTGCAAACATTTACAATCTTTGTTAGTAGAAAAGTTCAATTCCTTATTGAAAACTTATGATGAACTACAACTTCTAGTGTTAGATGAAGTTTCTCTTATAGGCAGTAGAATTTTATTTTTTATTGACCTCCATCTTAGATCCATCAAACATACACATAATCATTTCTTTGGAAATATGGATGTCATAATAATTGGTGATTTTATATCAAACATTATGTATTCGAAATAATTGGGTGTTCCAAAGAAAGTTTGATAACATTGATGCCTTGGTGATTAATTTCTAGCTAGATTGCATTTGTGTTTTTGAACTCACCTAGATCATGCATCAAACTGATGACCAATTTATTGAAGTCCTCAATAGATTTTGAATTGTAACCCACAATCATGTAGACATTACATTACTGAATTACACCTGCTTACATCTGCCTCCAAATGATTTAAATTTCCTTTACATGTATTGCACAAATAAATCAACAAAAGAAAGAAATGATTTCGTTTTTCAAAAGACTAAAGGACAAGAATATGTTTTTGATGCTAATGACCAACACCATGATACATGCCCCAAACATTTCAAATTAAAGAATGACTCATCACAAACAATAGGTTTGCATTCCAAAATCCAAATCAAAATTAGAATGTTAATAAAATTATGTGCTGGGAATTATGCACGGATTATTCAATGGAGTTGATGGGGTTTTCCGAGATGTCACCAAGTTGCAAAATAATGAATCCCTCGTATGGATTGATTTTAATAATCCTAAAGTAGGATCTACAATTAGAATACAAAATCGACATTTATACATAACCCACATTCATGAAACATGGACACCAAAATAACCAAATTCTAAAGAGATACAAGTCGGAGCAAATTCAAATCATTTAATCACGAATACTCAATGCCCAACCAATTGCAGCACGTATAATTCATCGATCTCAAGGTTTAACTTTTGATTTTTTAGCATTTGATCCCAATGGAATACATCATCATAGACTAACTTACACAACATTATCTCGTGTAAGAGAAAAATAAAACTTGTATTTACTTGCACCTTTAGTTGAAGCAAATTTTAAAGTTGACAAATCTGTTTCAAATGAAATGCAACGTTTAAAAACAATATCTGAATAACAATTGTGTGTACCATATTTGCAACCTTTTAGACAAACACAAATAGTAATTCAATCATTGAACACAAGATCTCTATCACTTCATTTTCAAAATATTGAAATAGATCAAAATTTGTAAACATCTCATATTTTATGCTTGAATGAAACTAAAGTCAAAAGTCAAAATAAATTTTCACATCAATATTCAAATCACTCAAAATACAAATCAATTGTTACATATGGAAGCCAAGGAATCATGTTATTGTATGATAGAAGTATTGTACTTGATTCATGTGAATTTGTAACTATGTCTAGATTAGAATTCATAGTTGTATCCTTCAATACCAGCACTCATTGAACAATTCACATCATTGTAGTTTATAAGCCCCCATCTTTATCTTTAACAAATTTTTAATCTACACTTCAAGAATTAATATCAAAATCTCCCACAATTTGTCCAATAGTTGTTTTAGGGGATTTTAATGTGAATGTTCTCAAAAAAACAAACTTTAAAAATAAGACATTTATTTGAGTTTATGACTATCAATAAAATGAAAATTCAATTTCAAGAAAACACAACAATATATGGTTCACAACTAGATCACATTTGGTCAAACAATCCATCAGAACAATGCGTATCAAGAATGACAGAGGCGTTTTGGACATATCATAAACCTAATAATTTTGCATTTAAATTACCTCACCATGTCCCACAATTTCATTGCCTATAATGTTAAGTTGCTTGACATATAACAATGTGCAGAGCCATTATGCGATGAGCTGCTTGTTGAACATGTGTTCTTTTTGAAATTGTTGAATTTGCCACCCCAGACCCTAATGTCATGGAATGGCCTTTGCCCTCCTGGCCCATTATATATTGGTTGGGTGTGTTGCCCTAGCTCACCCTTATGTATGATGTGCCTGGCACATTGACAAACCGTAATGGGCATGGGGGTGTTGATGCTAGTACATAATAGGGAGCTGCGGATGTCATGTGTGAGGTTCGATAGGCTATCAAAGGACGACACTATGAGCTCACTCATGTCTGCAGATCCATCACCCACGAGGTGTTCAAATAGGTACTCTCAAAAAGTCTGCAAAAAACATTTGGAAATTTATTGCTGAAATCACAGCAGGTGCCAGGGTTGTTCCTTTTGTTGCTTTTTTTTGGGATTAAAAAAAAAGAGAATTCCATTTTTTTGTTATTGTGACAATGTTTTTTGAAAAAGTAGAAAAATCAGTGGAATTTTCACCAGATTTATATTTTTTTGGGGATTAAAAGAATTCCCAAAAATTTTAGTCTAAAATACAATAAAATTTGTTGATAAAAAATCACTGGACCTCAGAATCAAAGAGATGGGAAAGAGATGGAATCAAAGAAAAAACCCCAGACACAAATCTGATTGGTCTGAGAGAGAGAGAAAAACAACAAACTTAGTGTGATCCATCATCTGCAGCTGTGCACAATGCTTCTCTATCTCGGGGTTAATGGTGCACCAACAATGCCAGATCCAGACTGACAAAATAGCATGGCCCATATCATGCCAGTTACTATCCATGCTTGTTTCTGGTATCTACACTGTCATGGATGGACTTGTATTTTAGCACAAATTATTACACCGATCTTAACATTGTTTTAACACAAATTAATAATCCAATCTTAACACTGTTTTAACACAAATTATTACACCCAGCTTAACATCAATTTAGCACAAATTAATAATCCAATCTGAATATTGTTTTAGCACAAATTGTTACACCAATCTTAACATCAATTTAGCACAAATTAATAATCTGATCTTAACATTGATTTAGCACAAATTAATAATCTGATCTTAACATTGTTTTAGCACAAATTATTACACTGATCTTAGCATTGTTTTAGCACAAATTATTACACTGATTTTCACATTGTTTTAGCACAAATTACTACACTGATCTTAACATTGTTCGCAGATCTTAACATCAAGGAATGTTGTGTCCAAAGGTTTTGAAGTCCCTGGCCAAAGGCTGGGATCCCAGTCATTCCACAAGTTCCATAAAGAAAGACTTGCACTGGTATTTTTTTTAGTGTACTTGGAGAGCACCTTACATGGTGTAAAAAGCCAGCCCACTTTAAGAAAATATAATTGCACGTACCTGATGGGATCCAATACAAGCCGGAGGCAATAAAGTGTAAGGTAAGCCCTCAACATGTCGCGTTATTACTTGTTGTGCCCTAGTAGTGAGACAACACATTGCTGAGGGCTTACTATTGAAAACATGTTGTATGGGGTAGTAAGGACCCTAATCATGTCTAGGTGTGTATATTCATAGTTGTTTGCAACAAAATATATCACAATAATTTTGTGTTTAACGCACATACACATAACATGGCATGAATTCTCCCATTGTGGTGTGTGTGCATTAGGGTTTTTGACTTCACAAAGTTGAGTCTCTTGCTACTTTCCAAGAGAAATAATATTTTGTTCAAAACCAAGCATGTGGAATATGTTCTCTCTAGGATTGTTCTAAGATTACTTATCCTTAAGAAGCAGCTTGTCATAACCAAAGGACATGACAATTAATGTACATGTGCCTAGACTCCTTTGCAAGTCAATGAAATATCACTTGGATTAACTTGGGTGGAAGCTAAACCATGTCATTGTAAGGGAACCTTGCTTGCTTGCTTGCTTCCTTCCTTCCAGTGAGTGTAAAATGTCATAATAGTAGTAGGTTTGTAAATATAGAATGGACATACTTTTCTTCTTTGCAGCATTTTGCAAAGCCTATAGAGTACAGTACATACCAAGTAAATTAACCCACAAGCGTAAGTTGTTCTATTCTCCTAAACCCTAACCCTAACAACATTATTCTTTCTCTGATCTGCAATCTAAACCTTGGTTTTTTTGGTTGTCTCTCTTCTTTCCCACTCGCTCATTTTTAGGTTTAATGAGTTTTCATTGTCCAGTATGCTCCTCTCACACTGGACACACATTTGCACAACAAATCTTGAGCCCACCACCACCACTGACACCTTTGATTGTTGCAGCATTTGGGGAGGTTGCAGCATTTGGGGAGTGAGCAAGCTCCTTTCTTCTTCCACTCCTTTGGTTTTTTCTCTTTTCCTTCTTTGCAGTGTTTTGTTCCTGCTTCCCTTGGGGTAAAATAATAAATACCTCATCCATCCCTTGGTTGTTGTTTGTTGTTGCAAGAGAGTCTGGGAAACGATACTTAAAGGGAAGGGGGGGAGGGGGAGGGGGGCAGCAGCGTCATGAATGGGCAGCAATATTCAAGAAAAAAAACAATATCTAGTTCCCATTTGGCGTCAGCCCTCATAATGGCGTGGTGAGTTTCTGGTCACTTCCCAGTTACGTGTGCGTTTCACAAAGGCCTTGGCGGCAGGACTTTCATCCACCGATGTGTCACTATCATCCGCCGACTGCCCAGTCGAAAGTCGCTGCAATAACCGCTCTTGGCTTTGTGCTTCTGTCCGATGGGACCGCATGGTGGTCGTTGAACCTGCTTTCCGGTCCTGCATCAAAAACAAAAATCAAGGGTTTTTTATGAAACAAGTACATGGATTTTGGCAAGAGTTTTATTTATGTAAACACACAAGAAAGGAAGGAAGAAGCATAAAGGATTATTAATGCAACAAACTTTTGCACAAAGCAAATGTACACATTTGAAATTAATCGGGCTCAGGCAGAAGAGAGAGAGAGAGTATGTGTACGTCTCTGAAGGGAAAATCTTCTGCCTCAAGCATATGAACGACGTGGCCAATTTTGGGTCGTTTCAGAGCATCTGGGTCCACACATCTCAAAGCGACAAGCAGAGAGCGCTTAAGCGCCCTTGAAGTTGGCTTCAATTCCATGCTCGGATCTGCCACTTCTTCGGAACGCCTACTCCCAACCATTTGCTTCAACCAGTCCACTAGATTTATCTGCAAGAAAAACACCCAACTTCTTATCATCAAAACATGAAGGTATGTACACTAAACACTAAACCCTAAACCCTAAACCCTAAAAACAACCCCACTAAAAGAAGTGTACCTTCATGGAAGTGAGAAGGTGATCACTCTACATTACATCTTGCCGTCATATGAAGAAGAGAGGACATCTAATGGAGACCCAAAATGCAATCCTTGGTTATGGGCAATACCCACATATTCAAAGCATTTAATTAGGGTTTCTGACTTCCAAGAAATGAAGCAAAGGGTTTTTCTAATGCTTTCATTCCGAGAGGTAAAAACCATGTGAGGAGAGAGAGGCTGCAGAAGCTATGGTGGTGGAGTTGAAATTCCATGACTAGGAAGGTTTTAGGGTTTAAACCCTACCTCGCCAGCAGCACGATTGTAATCAACAGGGTCGCGACCGGTTATGATCTCCATAAGAAGCACACCGAAGCTATAAACATCACTTCTCTCATTCAGAAGACCGGTGTTTGCATACTCTGGTGCCACATATCTGCATTTTGCAACCCCAATTTTTTAGCACATGCCCCACCGTCATCTCCTAAGAACCTTGTTTGCACTTGTAACCTAACGCACCATGGATGCAATGTAGGATGGATGAGAAGATGATCTTGATCACAACAATGGTTACCCTAGATTCCAAAAACCTACCATGGTAAAATTCCAAGAGAAGAAGATACATAGGGCCACGATTATCAACAAACACACTCTTAATGCATGCCATATATGCCAAACATTCCAAAACATTATATTAATTAAATGAGCTTGTGGTCCCTAACAAACAAATGAGAAAAGACAGTGCGTTACCCAAATGTGCCCATAACTCGGGTGGTAACATGGCTCTTCCCAGATCCCAAAAGCTTAGCAAGGCCAAAATCTGACACTTTGGCATTCCACTGTGCGTCAACAAGAATATTACTGGACTTGATGTCCCGGTGCACTACCTTTGGCTCCAATGCCTCATGCAAATACGCCAGACTGCCATGGCGCCCCACCCCCCCACAATTGGCACCACCCAACCATAGTTAATTAAAATCATGGAGGGCTGTAAAAACCGACCTCCGGTATGGCATCATAACAAAAGATTAAATTGATCGTGCAGCTTCGAGCGCACCAGAAAACAGGCAGCAATAGGTGGTAGTAGTCAACCACATGTTGGTGGGTTGCATAGTATCTAGGGTTAAGTTTGCGATAATTGAGAAAATCAACTGAGTTTTAACTATTTCATCTACTAAAAAAACATTTAAAATTTAAAATTATTAAATTAAAATATAAATAAATATTAAATTAAATTAAAAAAACCAGACAAAATAATGATCTTACCCTTTGGCAGTGCCAAGAACAATCTTCATGCGGGCCTCCCATGAAAGGGGATTAGTTTTCGAGATTGGGCCATGAAGCCATTGCTCCAAATTTCCATTGTCTACGTACTCATAAACAAGCATCCTGCACCACAAAGGAAAAAAGACCATCAACAACTCCACTTGGTTGTGGTTTGAATCACAATTATGTGCATAATTGCCGTGACGCCCATTAGGATGAGCTAGGGTTTGTATCCAACCCTAATGGGCAAAAGGGTCGGGCCACTCCATTTCATTCCATTTGAGGACAAAAGGGTTGGCAAAAGGGTTCGTTTACACAAATGGTGGTTTTGCCTGTATTTCAGTAAAAGAATTATGGCAAAACTGGGGGAAAAGTAAGTACCTGTGAGCACCTTCTGCACAATAACCCAGTAGCCTGACCAGATTTTTGTGGCGTACCCGGCCTATAGCCTCCACCTCCACCCTGAACTCCTTTTCTGCCTGACCCCTGTGTAAGTAAGTAAGCCAAACATAGGGCAAGCCAAAAATTCCATTAGTTTCAAAGCGGGCAGCATGTCTTTATTATAATGTCCAACTGTGGAAGGACAAACATGGATTCCATAACCCTAATGAACTTTATGTTGATTGGTGGAATGATGTTGCTGGCGGTCCAGAACTGCCTTGTGTTTCTGCAAAATGCCCTCCTGCACAAGGCATTCCAGTATGGAGAGGTGGGCCTCCCCTTTCTTGCTCGTACAGCAAGACATTACAAAACATAATTTCCAATTTCATATGAGCCTTCATCATTACGCTGTATAATGCCCTGGCAATATTACACCCTGAACTCAGAAGGGAAAATAAGACATTAAGGTCTGGGGTGGTGGATTATGTCATTTTCTTGGACCACCCCATTATACAACATAATATTCCCGGGATGATCATACACTCCGTAATAGTGAGCAAAACTTAGGGTTTGTTGGGTAACAAGTTTTCTTTCCCAAAATTCTAGATGACATGAATCTAAAGTGCTGCTGCTTTAAGTGTGAACTGGAAATAATAATAATAATAATTTGAAAAATAATAGATGTAAATAATAAATTATTTTATTTAAAAAAACAGACATTTGATGGCCAAAGTGAAGGAGAGTAGTAGGTATGAAAGGAGGGAGAGAACCTACTAGGTACCTAGTTGTTGAGAAGGTTTTTGACTACAATCATAGCTGAATCTAAAAGCTGCTTCAGTGTGCACTCAATTTTCTTTTTAATTAAATAATTAAATAATTAAATAATTATTAAAAAAAGAAATTAAAAGAAAAGAAAAAGGAATCACAGACAAATTTTGATGGCATGGAAAAGAAGGAGAGTAGTAGGTATGAAAAGAGGAGAATCTACTAAGCTGGGTAGGTACCTTACCTATCTACCTACCTACCTACCTGTTGTTGAGAAGGGTTTTGGACTACAATAAAATGCTACATATTAGCACTCAAAGTATACACTAAATTAAAAATGTTATTTTAAAAAATAGGAAAAAGAAAAAGCAAAAAAAACACACACACACATTTGAAGAGGGTAGGTAGGTAGGTAGGTAAGTAGGTGGGTGCGTGGGTAGGGTAGGTAGCAACTACCAACCTGTTGTTGAGAAGGTTTTTGACAGCAATCATGGTAGAATCAGGCAACTGGCCTTTATACACAATGCCATAGCCACCTTCCCCAAGCACATTGCACTCGCCGAAGTTTAGTGTGGCAGCTTCAAGCTCACGAAGAGTGTACCAATGTCCCCATCCCAAGTGCGAAACCTCCGGCGCCGACGAGATGGGCGAATCTAAACTCCTGGCAGACCCTGATCCACCACTCAAGCTCAAGAACGAAGCCACCACCTTGTCACAAGTCTCATGTCCCAAGGATCCTCGCTTGTTGTTCTCCTGCATCGCCGTTTCCGATTGCTGGAAACCCATTTTAG
>Ga0116229_10004946_pt1 | contig 21811 bp, 16 predicted proteins | sample S1TSphgellanicum_3_FD_87313 | JGI IMG/M metagenome (GOLD analysis project Ga0116229, IMG submission 87313) | Host-associated microbial communities from peat moss isolated from Minnesota, USA - S1T2_Fc - Sphagnum magellanicum MG | ecosystem: Host-associated > Plants > Peat moss > Unclassified...
ATGTGAATACAACATGGCAAACAACATAAATACAATGCAAATATGATGCTACATCAATTATCATTGAAACAATACCAAAATTAAATTAATACAATCTAAATTGTTTCAATGCCTATTTTACACGAACAAAGCACTAAACCTTGGACATCTTGTAAAAGTATTGTGAAAGCACTTAAATAGCACTAATACAAAGGGATCCTTACTTTGTGATGAAAGAACACACACAAACATTGAATTAAATCATGCAAGACAATTGGAATTTTTTTTCTTACTAGTTGAATTGTGTGTAAGTCCACAAGGGGAGGTTGGTGATGTTAAAAAATGAAACGAAATTCAAAAATTTCACCCAATGGCAAAAAAATGATTAATGAAAAGAGTGTTGGTTTATTTTAACAGCACATGAACTAAAATGAACATGTATTTTGGTATTGTGGAATACTAAAACATTATTAAATTTTACCAAAATCATGACTATTTCCTATGTGACTATTGATAAAATTATATTATTGTAATTGTTGTATGCCTAACTCCAATAATTTTTTTTGATTTCATCTTGAACATGTAATGAAATTTCATCCTTTGAATTCATCTCAACAATGTGATACCTTTCAGCATTTATGTTTTCAACTCCACCAAACTCCATTGTATAGATGATGATCTTTCTCATCCATGATCTATGTTATTTTTTTCATGAACATGTAGTAATGAAAAGAGGGCATTTCAATTCCCATAACCCATAACCTTCCACCTCCATTTCATTGGCAACCTATTGGTTAGCACAAGGTACCACCATGGCCTCTCATTGGTCCAATGTTTGTTATCCTTCACTGCTTGGATGAACATTTCATTACTACTTTATATGTGGATGAAAAAAGGGCATTTGAATTCCCATCTATTTCATTAGCAATCTATTAGTTATCACAAGGTACCACCCTAAGGTCTCATTGGCCCAATGATTCTACCTTTGCTCCTTGGATGAACATTTCATAACTACTTTGTATGTGGATGAAAAGAAGGCATCTCAATTCTGGAGGAATGGTTATGTCTTGTAACCAACACCCTTTTGTGGGTTACCTAGTCCTTAAGCCAAAGCACTAAGTCTTATGTTTGAATGGCTTTTATTAGTGTGTTTGTATTCTCTCACAAAAGAATTGGTTTTGAATTTTGAGTTTTGTTTTATGGTTGTAAAGGATGAAAATTCCATTTACATTGTTGTCATTTACTTTTTTGTTGTAATTGTGAATTAGGTCACAGTCTTCATCATCACATGTTTGTGATTCAAATGAGTAATGCCACCCCCACTTTTGTGATTGTGTTTTGCTACACACAAACATGTCATGGTTGTGTTCATGGTCTTCATTTTCCCCATGTTTGTGATCTTTTTCTTTTCAAGCTCTTGTTCATCATACATTGTGTTGCATTTTATTGTCATGGTCATGTAATCTTCATCATGTTTTTCATGTTGTGTTGTGCAAAGAAGAGTAGCGGCATGTTTGTATTCATGGTTTTAAATCATCATGTTTGTGGTATTCACAAAGTTTAATGTAAACAACGCCACCTTCATAGGCATCATGGTCATGTTTTGATGCACAATAGGTCTTAGTTCATGGTTGTCCTTGTGATCTTCATCATCACATGTCCATGGTCTTGTTAAATATTTGATCAAGTTCCTATTCATTTTATTGCAAATATTAAGCCTTATTGTTGTGATCATGGTAGTTTTGCTTGTATTCATCACATTGTTGTGTTACATGCAACTTGAAGGATGCTACTATTGTATGTTCATGGTTTCATCATCACCATGTTCATGGTATTCAAAAAATTTAAAGAGATGCCACACCCACCCTCATGACATGGTCTTGTTTTGGTGCACAATAAATTTTAGTTCACAATCATGTTCATGGTCTTTGTCATGATATGGTTATGATCATGGTGATGGTTTGATTTATTATGTTGTTGCATGTTTTATCCAAGTCCTATTGTTGTGTCATGGTCATTATGAACCCTAGACTTTCACCATTGTTGTTTTTCTAGGTTTCATTATTCTTTTAATATAAATTATTCACGTTTTAGAATATGTAATAGTTGTGTTTAGAAAATTATAACCCATTTTAACTTCTCAAGCCATTTAAGACCTCTTAATATAGTTCATGTCAATTATTCAATCATAAAAGTTGAACAATCCTACTTTTAAGATAAGATGTGGAATTGCATCCATTGAACATTTACAAATCTAATTCAACTTAAATTTTTTTATTAATCACATCTATAGGAATTGTCATGTTTTAATGATGGTCAAGATTAGTGTTTTTTGCATTTATTCATTAGAATGAATTAAAGTATCATATTATGATTAAAGGTATTAGCTTTGTAAATTATTTTTTTAGTTGGAACATCAAATACCAAACCTTATGAATCAAGCATTTCGAGAACCCAAAATGTAACTTGCTATAAATAATAGATTTTATTGAAAACTTATTGGTTACATCACATTTGTAGGTAGTTGAAAAGTAATGCACATGGGGAGGGTGTCCATATTGATCCAACTAAACACAAGTCGTTAGCTCCTCCAATTCTTTAAAAGGATGGGGTTGACATTGAAACAGATTCATAGATCTAAAAAAAGGTTCTTGGAACTACTCATTATTCACTTGCACTACTTAAGGTCCTTATGATGTGGTGGGGCCATCCACCATAACTGAATCAATGAAATGTGGGAAAAAATATGAGATGACAAAAAAAATACAAGTAAAAAACAAGTTGAAATATATGAATTTATATTCTAATAAATTTAAAGTAGAGTGTGTGTATTGCATACACTGGTGGCAATAATCCAATTAAAATGGATGTTTTAAAATTGACGAAGGAAATGAAAGTTTTCAATCTAATGATGGATCATGAGGTTAGGAATTTTTTTGTGTTTGGTAGGTTTATCCCCAAACTTGTTATGGAGAATGTGTACTAGTTAAATAAATAACATGTCCAAAGTTCTAAAATGTTCAATAATTGTTCCCAAGTTAATATATAGATTATTACTTACTCAACAATAAACATTAATAGAAATCTTCAAATATATGACTTAGTTTATGACTAGTATTCCAATCATAAAGGACAAAAATGACCAATAGCCCTAAAGTCATTACAAACAAGTCATTTAAGACAATAGTCATTTAGGATATGATGTGGCATAATGATGTCGCAAGTATCATCCATTAATCATTTAAAACATATGTGAAGTCATTAGTAATAGTTTAATCATAGTTTTATTATTTTTATTATTATACATTGGACTTAAAAACTTGGGAAACATTATTTTTTAATTTATAATATTTATTATATATAATATAAATAATAAGATGTATTTTTATTTTAGTTATTTTTAATATCATTATTTTTCATCATATTAATTGTTGACACGTGTCACCACCTAAATTAAATTAAAAACCTATTTTAAGTGGGTAAAAGGATCACTTAATCTACCTACTTAAGCTCACTTAGGTAACCACTTAATTTAGGTAGTTTTGGTAGGTATGAAATATTCAATAAATATTTCAATGTTGACCACAACACATATCATTTGTGAAGTTTGATCCTTAGACCCCAAGGATGGAATTCAACTCCTTTACCACCAAGCCACCCCACTTGTTGGGTAAATATTCTCATGTTTGAGTTGAATCACCTCATCAATCATTGATGGATCTTCCTTTTCATCCCAAATTTTTTCTATAGTTGGTGTAAAGTTTTGCAAATATTCTATGCAAAACCCCAAGGCTTCTTTTAATGCATAGCCCATTGCCATACTACCTTCCAGCCTTGCTTTATGCCAAACAAATCCCTTCAACATTTTAAAATAATGTTCAATGGGGTACATCCATCTTGTATGGATAGGAACACAAATGAAAAGATCTTCCACTAAGTGGCCTAATAAATGTGTCATCATATTGAAAAAAAAAGGTGGGAATTCCTTTTCCAATAGCACTAAAATCATTGCCACTTTTTTTTTTGAATTCCCCCATTGTAGCAAGGTCCACAATCTTGCTACACAATTTCTTAAAAACATGACATAAACAAATAATGGCTATTTTGTGACCCTTTTCCATTACGTGATGCATATAAAAAAGCAAAATTTCTTGCAGCATTATGTGATAATCATGGGATTTCATCCCTTCAAATCCCTATCATTATTAATCTTTTTTCTTAATGATGAAACATATCTGATTGGTGTTTTTAGGTCTACAATAATTTGTAGGAATCTATATTTCTCCTCATTTGACAACACATATGAGGCAACAAGTTTGACAAACCCACCAATAATAGGTTGTAGCCATAAATGTGGTAAAATGCCACATTCTTTCAAATCTTCCTAGGCTACCATAGAATCTTTAGCTCCCCAAATGGTCTTCATGATATTTTCACAAAAAAATTTTCTCATAATGCATTACATCAAGCGTATTACAAATTAACAATTCATGTTAACAAAAAAAAAATCAATCCATTAAAATGCCTTGTATGTTTTTCATATGCACTTCAATATGAATATTGGGACAATTTTGGATATATCCAAAACCTGAACATTAGGTTTAAAGATTTTATTTACCTACTAGTAAGGAAGTTCAAACATAATGTTGCGATATTTTATTCCACGTTTATGAATAGGATCTAGCTTCCCACTTGCTCGATTCCTTGGATTTGAAAACCATGTAAATCTTTCATTTGTAGCTATAATTATTTGCTTAGCAACCACTCAAATAGGTGCAACCCTATTTTTAGTTTTGCCATTGTAACTTGTCAATAAGGGTGGCTTCTTGGCAAGTACCTACGTGTCTCACAAAATACCATTTTCTTCAGTTTCTTAAAAGGTATAAAATCTATAGCCAAACCACATAATGGGCATCCCACATGCCCTTTAATGACACATCTTGCAAATAACCCATATGTTGGGAAATCATGGATGCTATAAATGCACATTGCTTTCAAGCTAAACTTCACATTCAAGTATGCATCAAATGCATCAACTATTTTCCACAAGAGATGTGATTCTTTAATAAGTGGTTATAAATACACATCCACATTTATTGATGTGCAAGATTCCTTACTAGGGATGATGAATGCCAACATCAAGAAATATCTCTTAGTCACTAGCCAAGGAGGCAAGTTGTAATTGAATAACACAATTGGCCATGTTGAATGGCATGAACAAAGTCGCCAAATGGGTTGACCCCATCAAGTGCCAACCCCAATTTCACATTACAAGTATCAATAACAAACTCAGGCCATTTTTCATTTATGTGCTTCCAAGCAATGGAATCTATAACATTTTGAATCAGGCCATCTAAACTAACACCAATTGAATGCCATGTCAAAACTTCAGCCATTGATTTACATTTGTACATCCTTATTAATATAGGAATCAAAAGGAAAAGCCTAAGCACTTTCCGTGGAATTGTAGAACTACCATCCACAAACCTATTAATTTGGTATTTAAAACAAACATCAACATCTTTGTGTGTATTGAAAGAGCACACAACCATTGTGACAAGCATGTATGGAGTTATATGTCAACCCAAGGGATTTTAGTATCTTGTGGGCTTTATAGCTTGTGTTTAGTAGCTTGTTGTTTTTTGGCAATAATTCTTTTCGTAAAAGTGAAAACAACTCATCCATGAACATATTGGCAATCCCATGCACTATGCTCAAATTCAACTCAATAGTAACATGGCTACCAACATGTTAGTCGAAGACCTTTCATACAATGGGGTTGTTGCTTTTGTAAATAATACCTCCATGATGACCTTTGAATCTTGGTTTTGTTCTACCTCCACATGGTTTGCTTCTATTTCTGTTGGTTGACCTTCAGTTGGACCTATGTTTCCATACTTGTTACGAGTTATTAACCATAACACATGCCTATGTCAACAATCTTTGGAATTGAACTTGTGCATCGAGTGTTGGTGGATCCACAACCACACGTCTTATATTGTTGCTTTTTATAGGCAATGCTTCACCACCCACACAATTAGTTCCACTTGCTAGTTCATTAGCTACATTTGCTTCAATTGGTACCTTTTGACAAATTGACCAATTTACACCATGTTAGTGTTATGTTGTACTCACATAATGTATTGCACAAAGATCTTTTGAAAAAAATTACAAATGTTGCTTGACATCGTTAGCCACATAGCTTGTTGGTTTCACAAAACCCATCTTGTATCAATATAAGGTCAAGTCTATATGAACCTTGTTGTATATGTACCTTGGCTATGTCTATGTGGAAAATTTCAACTTAACTACATATAAGCTTATGGCATCAAATATTTATAACCATGTCACTAATTAAATCATTTGCATAACCTAATGAACTTCAAAAAAGGCAATAAAGCACAACTATAGATTTGTGGTTTCCCAAAAAAACACATACCGCCATTGGCCATTGAAAATATGGATTGTACACAAATTGTCACAAATGTTTTTTGATTGCATGCCAGTTATGTCTCTTTGCACCATGGAAGCAAATACTTGAAGCACTCATAACTTGTTAAGCCCTACTTAGTTGCCTTGCACTCTTTAGCTTCGTATAGAAGCTTGGGATCACACATTATAGACATTTCTATAGTAGCCTAGGCAACTATAGAACCTACAAACTTTCAATAATCCACACCATTTCCATTTGTTATAATTCATAAGTAAGCATGTAATAGGTCTTGACATCATTTGCATCCTACATATGTTAATCCTAGTTTTAGTAATTTATGTAAATTGAATTAATTTGTCTACAATTTGTAATATGCAACATCATTACAACATTATGTGTATTGTTACTAACAAGTGGATAAGTAGTGATAATAATGACTTGCAGAGTTGTTTCATGCCCAATACAAGAAGCTAGGTCATACAAATAGGACATGGTAAATGACAACATCACATTAATCTTTGAACTTGACATGATTAAGTCCTAAAATGCAAATGAAATGAAACCAAAGATTTGCATACTCAAATACTTCAAGCAATGCATTGATCAAAATTTCGTTACAAACATTAGACCTTTGATACAAATACAATAAAATACACAAGTTTCTACATAACCAATACTACCTAATGTATGAAGGTGTCATCCTAACAAGTGTACATTGCCAACATCTACATTGTTAAGGTTTATGAGGCACAAATGACATCTCTAATTTGAAAAATGGTTCAAGAAGAACTAAAGGTCACTAAAATGCAAAAGGTAATGGGTTGTTGCAAATGTTGAGAGCTTTGAAGCACTTGTAGGCTTCTAGTTGCATTATACTACAAGTGCATTATTAAAGTAATGTTCTACAATGGATCTCTAGGGTAAACCTAGCAAAATCAAATTTCATTGTACATAACAAAATATACATATTAGTGAAGGCATATGATCTAGGAGAAGGGGTGTTGTGTACCATGTGCAACACAAAGTTTGTGATTTGAAGTGCAAAGAGGTCATTAATGGAGGCCACACAACTTGTTCAACAATAAGAAAATGACTTCAAGGATGTAAGGTGCTGCATTATCACTAAAAACAACAAGAAATTCCATGACATCTTTAGGCCAACATGGTGTGTGACTTCCATTTCATCTCCAAAATCTTTTGATGAAAATAACAATAAATGAACTCCTTTGGTAAATTGTTTACTTCGCTTAAATTTGTTGAATAGTTAGAAAACCTTTCATACTCCTTCAAGTCTCAGCATTCCACAACTACAATTTTTTATTGTAGGGTTAATTAAGGTTTTGTATTTGGCCTTACAACATCATGGACTAGGAACATCCATATTAGATGGCAAAATTGTCATGTAGCCAACTCAAGATTTACTAACTTTAGTCACAACGTGTGGCAAAAATGCCATACAACTAACAAGATTCATTAAAATTAGCCACAATAAGTGGCAAAAATGCCATGTAGGTAGCAAGACTGACTGAATTTAATCACAACACATGGCAAAAGTGCCATGTAGGTAACAAGATTAGTGATTGAACTTAGTCACAACATGTGGCAAAAAGTGCCAAGTACACCATACAATTTAGTTTTAATTTATTAAATGGAAAATGCCATGCAAGCAACATAACCAACTATTCAATCAATCACAAAACATGGTAAATGTGTCTATTATGTCTAATATAATTGACTAATATTAATCATGTACTACATTGTAATGTGCCATGTAAGTATATTGTGGATAAATTAAGTGTTTGAAATATTTTAATATTGTTTTATTTGATTATGTGTATGTTAATTTAATTTAATTTGAATAACCTAATGCTTAAAAGTTTTACAATAATTGGCCCATACCATCTAATCTAATTTAATAAATCTTAAATCAATTCTAATTTGTCTAAAAAATAATATGACATTTGTTTTAATCATTTGTGCATATTAGCAGTTTAAAATTATTTTTACATTTTTTATTGATTATATTTGGCATGATGAATGTATTTTTTGGGTTTGAATTTAAATTTCAAACCATTCATCCATCCTTCCTTTTCACTCTCACAACATAGTGAACACTCACTTTCAATGTTGTGACTACAAGTGTGCACCTTACATCCTCACTCCATCATAGTCACAACTTTTACTCTTTCAATTGTAGTCACAAAGTCTTAAAAATGCTCTTGAGTTTTAGATTTGTTTCATTCTTGGTTATTTTTTTAACCTTGTGCGTGATAATGAAGCATTGATGTTTATTTTAATCTTGAATATTTTTTGTTTGTTGCTTGTAATAAGGTTTCTTTTATGTTGTTATAAGGACAAGCCAGTTATAAGAACTTAATCTACTATTGTGGTTTAACAACAATTGCCAAAGCTCAAACAACTTGATGGTTGTGATGTTGTGGTGCCTTGACATAACCAATGATTATGGAAGAAACCTATAGCCATTGTCAGTATTAGTTTAAGTTTTAGTGAGAAGCATAAATCTTGCACTAAATCAAATCAATCTCTCAAAGTGGATGCAGATTTTGGTGAAGATGACCTCATAGATGAAAGGTCAAATACATCAATTGACAACAAGGAACAACCTTACAAACAAAAATAGGTATTCTTCAAATCAAAAGCTTTGTTATCTAGTACATGCCTTTTTAGTTTAGGGATCTACACAAGTTGTATTGGAATTATAGATTCTAAGGCAACAAATAGTTTCCACTATAAACATTTAAGGCTTAAGGTTTAAAGCATTACAAAACTCACCTTCAATTTAACTTTATCCTCCACTAATGTGTCAAGTCTATGTTTTATAAATTCCAACAATAATTTTAGACTATCCAAATAAGGTTTAGATATCATGCTTGTAAACTAAATAAGGCAACAAACTATTAACATTATAGTTGGATAAAGGTTTGAAATCCCAAATTCACCTTCAATTTAAGCCTATTTTCCATTGATGTAAGAATACTTTAATTTTACTTGCATGATATGTACATTGCAACTTAGATTTTTAGTTTTGATTAATCCAAAAGAAAGGTTTACATGTGAGGTGTTTATGATTGTCATGCTTGTGTAAATTAAGCCAAAGTTGTGACAATCCATAAAACATTCGAAGATGTGGAAAACTAACTTGCAACCAATGCAATGACAATTACCGAATGCATCTATTATCCCTTCATGCCAAGACAAGTCATGTGCTAATGATGAAGCATTGACACCTAAGGGACAACAAAGCTCTAAAATGGTTGTAGAGGCTAATTAGACTTCAACACAAGCTCTTAAGTTAACTGCGTCAATGCCTTTTGGCACAATTCCAAATTTGAGCACTATAACTCTTTCTAGTTTGCCTACACATAGATCTTCATAGAGCTCGTTAAGAATGTTGGTACATTTTACAATTGGGTTCATGGATGTATTTAAAGCTTAGGCATTCATTTTATCCTTTTCTAGTTAGTGTGTATTCTTAATGACATTTTTGTTTCTTGGCATCTCAACTAATTCAGTACCCAATAATTCCTACACTAGTACCTCCATCAAACCAAATGCAAATTGGTTCTACACCTTGGGGCCCTAGGTGGCAATGGCCTTCATTTAGTTGGCCCTTACCTCCTAGTTGGCATCCTCTACCTTTGGATTGGCCCATTCCTCCTCAAATGATAGCTCCCACAAGCCATTTACAAACGTTAAATCAGCCTAACCCGCCCACTACAACAACTAAAATATTAGCTATAACTTCACCTACACCATTTGGATGGCAACTTGGTCCTCCCATTGGAGACATCACGCCTCCAACCATGCAACAAATGCCTATAGTTTGGCCTACAAGGCAACCAACACAATGATCACTTCACCAAGCTCAAATGATGCCAAGTAGATGGTTTGAAATGGCACAACTATAATAGTCCACAACATGGAACAACAATCAATGTTGTAGCAACAATCCATGAATCAACTTTCTAATGTGCTTACAAGACAAAACTAACAATTAGTTAGTCTAAGAGGTAGAACAGTTGAGCCATCCTCCCAAGTATTAGATGCTACTGGTTTTACAAGTAGCATCCCCACAACCTTAATAGGTCTAGTTCCACCGATTAAGAAACATAATTGGGCCGGCGTCACATCTGCTACATGTGCAACTACTTTTACCCAACAAGATCATAGTGGGGTGGTGTCATCAGGGGTCAAAAGTAAAATAACTATATAATAAGCAAAACATCAAAAGATGGATAAGGTTATGAAGAGGTTGGGGATTGAATTAGCTCCAAAAGGGGAAAATGTAATGGAACTTGTGCATTACAATGCAAAAGGTAGGCTCATGGGAAGTTGTAGAACAACTTGGTTGACTACCCTTTGAGGCTACGCCTTGAAGTTAAACCCTATAATTGATGATATACACAAGTAGCCAATGGATGAAATGGAGGCAATTAAAAATGCCTTGGATTGATAGTTTGAATACTTAAACTACCCACTTGTGTATAAACTTGTGAAGGACCAAGTGGCCATTGTGTTGAAAAGTAGGTGGGCTACCTTAAAAAGAAAATCAAAGTTAGTGAGGGAACACTTTGTAATTGTACCAAGGCACATTGGACCCAATTGAAGGAAGTGTTGGCCTAAAGGAAAATGTTGTTAGGGTAGATAGAATGATAAAAGTTTGCAACATGCAAAAGATTGCACAATGGGTTAGACATGCATGTGAAATAGGGCTTGAAATTTGTTTGGTAAGTATAAAATGACAACTGAAGCTGCCATACTTTTGTTCTTTGTCTCCATGTCTCTCTCAAAATTTTGTCTTCTTTATAATTACAATGATTTGTCTTGCTTGTCATTTAGTTAGGCGAAATAGTTGGAAAATGCAGTTATGAAATTTTAGGTCTATAAATTGGCTACAAGTTCATTGAAAGTTAACTAGTTACTTCAATTTATCATAGCTAAATGAAAAGGATGTGACTATAACCTATTTAGATAGTTGTATGCTTGGAGTTTTGATCAAGTTGTATTGAATAAAATATAAACATCAATGTGGTTTGATGTGATTATTTATTATTAATTATGGGATTCATCATCCACTGTAAATTGTCTATCAGATTTTATTTTTTTCTTTACTGGGTCTTAGGTCTTCATGGGACTGGCATAGGAAATTGAATTAGTTAGGGCCCCCACATTGTTGGAGATCCAACAAGAATGTGAAAAGGATAAAAATATGAAGCGAAAATGAACAGAGGTAGAGCATGATGGGGATGAGGTCAGACAATCTTAATCATTTTTAATCTTCATCATGCCACATTTGTGATCTGTTAATGCTTACCTGAAACATAATGCATTGATGTTGGATGGGTTGTATGGTTTGTATAGGAAGGTTATAATGTGCCAATGATAGCAAGAAAACCAATAAGTGGGCATAGCTTTGAGGTTGAATTACATCTAGATAATATGGAAGCTAACCATGGGGAGATGCAAAAGATGATAAAGATGAATCATGAGGTGATGTTAAAGAGGATTGAAGAGTTGAAGAACAATAATGTGGGGATGATGAAGTCAACTATTGAGTTGAGAAACTAGTCATGAGGAGTTGGTGAGAAGCCAAAAATACATGTTTTCAATGATGGAGTGAATATTTACTATTGTGAAACAACAAAAAGCCAATCAACATGGTTTAATTCCTAGTAAGGCAATGTTTAATGTTGTTGTTAACACTATTGAAAGCATAGCGCCTGAAGGGAGCATGGGAGTGGTAAATTAGTGTTTAATGTCTAATACATTTGGAGTATAATCATGAAAGTTGATGTGATGTTTTTTTTTTCCATTGAACTAATTAGATTAATCCAAATGTTTATTTGGCAAGTTTTAGATATGCTTAAGTTGCCAAATCCTAGGCTTTTTGTTTTTGACTAGTAGGTAACCTATTAGCCTTTGGTGTTTCAAAACTTACAATATGTGAAATTAATGTGAATTTTTTGGGTGGTAATGGGAATTATTAAGGTTACAGGAAAAACCTCATCATTAGAAGGATGTAAAGACAAAACTAATGATCTGTCAAAGGAGCATGGGGACAATGTTGTTAGCTCAACATCAGTTGACACAATTACACAAGGTCCACCCGCCAATGATTTGCACCATAGAAAGGAGGTGAACACTACTAGGTTGTTGGCTACCCAATCTATTGCTAATGATTATGAGATCATGGATAATACATATACAAGAAAGATGTAGTCCCAATCATGCACAAAGTCCATGGGGGATAATGGCAAGTTATCATTAAAGAATACAGAACATAATGAACAAACTAGAGTTATCATAGAAGGAACAATTAAATATACAACTACCACTAAAGAGGTGAGCTCGACCATAATGCAAGCTATATGTGTTCCTTTTACAGATAAGAGTGCCAATATTAGGGTATGTCATCTTTTGGTTTTGGATGTTAATGGCTTGCTTTGTTAAGTTGTGCATTTGAGAAGTGATAAAGAATGGAAGCCATTGATACCTCCCTTGTGATGTGGGAATAAAATGGTTAGCCCACGACCAGATTATTACCAATTTCTATCCTTATGTTCTTCACGATTTGACATGCATTTTGGTCATCAACAACAACACCAAATCTACTCCCTATGGTTGGGTTGTTATTAAAGGAGTTAGACATTTAGCTTGTCTTCGTGTGGGGCAATGAAAAATGTGAACAAATTTTGATTTTCCACCTATTGAATCCAAATAGGATGTTGGTGTTAAAGAAAATGAATAGGGTTTTCATTGACATAAGCCCAAACTTTAAGCCATTGTCTATTAACAATGCCTTGCTCATAGACGATTGTCCATTCAAATGTTGTTGTAATGCACTAGGTTTACATATTTTGCCCCATCCATTCAATAATGAAGTAGATGATCAAAATTATTTATTGGGAACCCTATGGCCTTATTTGCTTGGATTGTCCAAGGTTCCAACCACCCTAGGCTATGTTGGTTCACACATCTATGGGTAGATGCGAATCTCAAGGGATAACCCATGTGCTGGAAAGTTGTAAAAGCTTATGCATGGCAACCTCCATCATAAGTGAACACTTAACAATGAACTTCTAATTTTACTATAAAGTTGTATCTAGTGATTTATTTTATGTGCTAGTATATACATAATATAATAGATCTATTTGCATTAATATGGTTAATCTTATGTGTGCATCTAAATATATGTAGCTTTTAAGGATTGTCAAAATTGGCCAAAAAAAATGGTCAATTCAAGTCCAATTTTGTTAAAATCAACAGGCTTGGGGATCTAATTGTGATTTTCAAGGCACACGAATAGCTTTACAATTACAAGCAAACCAGGAATCAATTCAAGGGGTTCAAGAAACCTGCCCAAAGGTAAGTCCTCCATACATTTAATACACAACATTTCAATTTTGGGCTAATGTTTGTGACTAATAATTAGTCTTGATTTTGCGTCCTTGAGTTGAATTGTAGATGGGAGAATGATTAGCTTGTTTTAAAAACTTATCTAAAAATATATTTCATTTTTTTTTTAGCACTAAATGACTAATTGCAGTTGATGATAATCTTTTTTGCTTTTATTAAAACCATTTGTTTACATGTGTTGCAATATAAAGCAAATGAAACCATCACCTTGATGATCCAAGGAAGGAAGCCTTGTGGATTGGGTAGTTTTGTGCAATTTGGTGGTGGAACTGCTTTTCATCATAACAAACCAATGTTGGTGGATACTTTGTTTGTTACGGTGAGTTCAAACTCGGTGGATATTGTTTCCTTGCCATTTCCAGATCTTGATGGTCAAGACATTCCATTGCAAATTATAGGAGATGTGATAAGATATAATATATTATGGCCTTGGAAGTTGGCAACACCATGTAATAATATATGACCTGCACATTTTTTACATATTTTTCAACATTATGTATGCAAATCTTCATCTTTTAATGAAGACATGGCATTGTGGATCAACTAGTGTACTTATGATAATTATATATTGTTTAAATGGTAGATCCAAGACATGTTATGTAAAAATTGCATAGTACTGCAATTTGTTTTATGTCATTTAAATGTTAGGTTGTGTATATTCTAGTATTGTCCAAATTGCCACATTTGGTGGTAGACATCCCATTAGTTTACTAAACCTTAGTTATCTAGCATATTTAATTTTGCCTTGATTATTTCTGCATGTTGTATGGTTAATTTGACATAAGAGGCTATTTACGTAAATGCCACATGTAATTGGGTAAAGTTAAAATAGACAAATAACTAGCATATTCAACTTGACATGTTAGCATATATTTGCTAGCAAAGAAGACAAAAAAAGAAAACATATTAATAAGCATACCCAACAACTGACTAAATAGACATGACATGTGTCATTCCACATCAAATACCACCACATTGTTAGTTTTTAGTCAAAATGTCAACTAGTAGTTTGTCACTTTTTAGTCATTACAAACTAATTAGTTATTAATACATGTCACCTAACAATCTACTACTATTTAGTCAAAATAGACAAGCTAGCTATTAGTACATGTCACCTAACAATCTACTACTTTTTAGTCAAAACAAACAAGCTAGCAATCAATACACGCCACCTAGCAATCTATTACTTTTTAGTCAAAACAAACAAGTTAACTATTAGTAATGTCACCTAAAAATCTATTAGTTTTGAGACAAAATAAACAAGCCACCTATTAGTACATACTAGCTAATATTATCTTAGTTTTTAGTCAACATGGACGTCCACTACACCTAGCAATCTATTACTTTTTAATCAAGTCACATATGCCACATTAACTAACATAATGTTATTTTTCAGTTAACACGGACAATGCCACATCGTCTAGTAAATGTCAAATTATTCAAAATGGACATGATAGCATAGACTTTACTAGTAGTGCAGTCATGTTTAAAATGACATAACTACTAGTATATGTTGTTTTAAACGACTGGTCGTTTTTTATTACACTGTCACATGTTTGTGTTATTTGTTAGGATTAAAATCCAATCATAAAAGACAACATATAAGATAGGATCTATAGTATTGTGATTTTTTTTCAACTCGATAACACTTAAAGCTATTTTGAAACAATTATCAAAATTTGAGTGACGAGAGAAATTCAAATTTTATTTACTCCTTGTACTTGCAGCAAAAATTATTGATTATTTTAAATCTATTGCTAAATTTCCTTCAAAATTGGAATAGTCGTAGATAAAAAACATGGAACATATGTTTAAGAAATTTTAGAGCCATTGCCCTTGTCATTGAACAAATATAAGCATTTGAATGTTTTGTTAAATGCAAGCAAGACAATCAAGTTGAGGAAGCAAATACCAACTCTTCCCTTGTTTTTATTCAAACTAAAAATTCTTGTGCAACTAGATGTAAAAGTCAAGAATATGTGTGCAAAATTTCAATTATGTTGAGTATTATAGCAAACATTCAATGGAAAATAAAGGTCAAGGTATAATTGAACATTTATTTGTTTAAATTGTGATATGTTCAAGATCCACCATTAACTCTTTGCAAAAATTGAAAAACATTTGTTTCGTAGGATATTCTAATTTTTTTTGAAACTTGCAACTTTATTGAAGCTAGGATTAGGAAGTAATGTGGTTTGGAAGGGATTATGTTGCATTCAATAAAAAAACCAAAAGAACCATTATAAATAAAATGATTAATGTGTAGGTTAATTAAGGTAGTATGGGGTTTGATCTTTAAACCAAAACTCCAAGGGTTGGATATATTAAACATTATTCATATGGTAATTATTATTTAACATTATAAGTTATAAAAGGGTACATTCAAAAAATGAGGAGTTGGGGGTGCACCTTTAGTAAGGACTTTAGCGATTGCTTATTTTGAAAGATTCTTGGTATGTATTAGGAATATTTCATTTGTAAGTACAAAAAAGTCATAAGAAAATCCTTTTAACTCAAAAATATGTTACATCATACTCTTATGTGAATATGTGTTTAAAAAGTCTCTCCAAAATTATGTCATTTTCAAGTCCTTTAAAAGTTATTTATGAGGCTTTTCAAGCAATAAAAGCATTGGTTATAGTTCCTATGGCTCCTATCTTTGTGAATATACCCAAGAGTTATTATTGAAAACTAATAAAATGAAATAAGTTTAAACTTGGAACTCATAACACAATATGATTATCATGATCTTAAAATAATAATTTCCTTGAACAATATATAATGCTAAACAATAACTAGATGACTATTATTCCACCTATAAATTTGTGTGGCAATTTGTGTATTTTCATGAAAAAGGGTGTGCAAAATACCTTGCAATCATGGTGGCTTTTTTCTTATTCATTGTGTTATGCAAAGAACAACAACTAATGCATGGTTGTAAGGTTTATTTGTGATATGTTTTGGTACTTCTTTAGTTCCAACTAAACTCATATGCTCCCATTACCACATTGCATATATATACTAATTATATGATCACATTGTACATTAGAAATGCATGTTTGGTGTTTGGTGAACTATTTCATATGAATGAAATCAAAGTATGGATATTTTTGCATTGTTTTGTTGCATTTTGTCACATTTTTCCCCCCATTATTTTACATGGCCTATAATGGATTTACACATTTTTACACTTACATGGCCCACTCTATACATCTATATGTACACTTACAGGGTTAATAGTTGAACCATAGGTAAACATTATTAATATAGTTTTAATATTGTTAAAATTTTGTGAAACCCAAATCTTCAACTATTAATTCAATATCTTCAATTCTACAAAATTATTTTGTTTGTATATAATACGTTCATGTGGAAGTCTAGGTGAACTTGAATCCCCTAATGTTATATACGTCATATTGACAAGTAACTATAGTTGGTGCATGCATGGGATGTTGGGACATACTTTTTAATACACATGTTTCAAACTTGCTTAGATGTCTCCATTTAATGTCTTACCAAAAATTTCAAATTGGAATGGGGAATTGTAATTATGGGATTTTTTGATTTGGTTTGAACAATAGTGAGAAAATGTTGAAATGACTCATCAAAGACAATGATGAAAGATGGTGGGGAACAATGAACTAACCTTGGGCTAAAGGTAAGGAACAATGGGTTACTAGTAGGGGACAATGAAGAATGGTGAAGAACAATTAGTTGATGACAAGTTGATGTAGGGTGCACTAAGGTGATGTCAAGTAATGACATGGTGACAACAAGGAATGATGGAGAATGGCAAGGGATGACAAGCTACAATGAGGGATTGTTGACTAATTAGTAATGACTTAGAATGAAGGGAAATTTGAATTGACAATGCGAGAACAAGGAGCTAATTATGCAAGTGTAAATATCCTAACATGGTTCACACCCATTTCCTTTATCTTGAAATCATAATCCCAAACCACTCTTAATAGATTGATGTGGCAAATTGGGATTGGCCCATTTGTCTTTCATTTTTAGATTTGTGTTTTAATTAATCAAATAGTATAGTCCTTAACATGCATATTTGGGTATTTTACATTTATTATGTTCATTGAAATTTATCATGTTGTAAAAGTATTATATTTCAAACAATGTTATGGATAAAATCATACATTTTCAAAATGAACTTAGTTTACCATGTTAAAACATGTAAAAATAAACATTGATTATGTACAAAATGGATCATGTTATTATTATTGCACTTTTAAGGAATGAGAAGGCGGACAATAATGTTTTTTCAAAGACAAGCAAGTGATTGGGATGTTGTGGATGTTGGGGTGGAAACTACAAATAAGAAAAAAACCAATTGATATATGAGGCCAACAACAAAAAATGACAAGGTGAAAAGAGAACAAACAAGTGATGGACCAATGATGTAGGATGATAGGGGTGAGATGAAGGATGATGACAAGTGTGAAGAGGGATAGAAAGGGCACCAAGATGGACACCGCCAACACACACCAAAAGATCTTTTCTTTTCTTTTGAGCAATTTGACAATGGATGAAAAATGAAAATTGGGGACAACATAGTGGGTGATACAAGTGTCAAGGTGGAGGTCAAAGGTATCCAAGAAGGGTGCCAAAAAAGACATTGGGTGCGCCATGAAGGACACTAGGATGAAGTAAGTCCCAACCTTCGTTTGGGTGAAAAAAGTTAATTCAGGGTTTAGAAAAAAAAAATTGTTTTTTTCAATATTTTGGATGAACATTAAAGGGACATACTGAGATGTATGAAAGGTGTTCAAGGACATACCTAGGGACATCTTAGGTACATTTTAAGGACTCCCTTAAGCTAAGGGACGAGGATGACCCTAAGATGAAAGACGGGTGTGAATACAATAAAACAACTCACTCCATGGATATTTAGTGGTTAGTTTTAGATATTTTTTAAGTGGTAAAAATGTTAATGTTGAAAATGTTTTTAATATATTATGGAACATGTGAAAAAGTTTGAAACAAGTAAAGTACCCAAAAGCACTTTTAAAACATTGTAACCAATCTTTTTAAATGGTAGGACTTTTTAAAAGTTTGAAAAGATTTGAAACTAACACATTTTGGGGAAGTTTTTAATGTGAACTTTAAATAATAGTATAAAGAGAAAATTTAAGATTTTGAAAGGTTTTTTTAATCCAAAAATATTCCAAGAACATTTAGAAAATATTTTAAAGCAAATATAGGACAAAGCAATTGGCCATGGGCCGTTGGTCATTTTATTATATTTACACCTGGATAGTAGACATCCCTCCAAGCAACCTTGTTTTGACATGGTAAAATATATTGTAAGTATGCTTCATCATTCCTAATTTTTGACTATGAATATTGTTGCATTTTAAGCATCACCTTAAAATATCCTATGATTGTCTTTCAAGGTGTATTATTTTTGCCATTATACATGTAAAGTGCAATTAATATGATGCTTTAAACTTTATGTTAATTCAACATGTGGTTATTATAGTGATGTTCATTAGAAAATTTCATTATCTTCTCAATAATTTCCACCGAAATCACATATATAACAATAATATTTCGTGTAGACATAATTATAGATTGTATACCCCCAAATCTATATAATAAAAAAATGATGTGTGTCTATGCCTATAAATACCACATTTTCAAGGACCCATCAACTACATCCCAAATGAAATTTAGTAGTTGTTAGGTACAAATATTAAATGAAATAAAGAGAAAGAACAAGGGTTTTGAACAAAAACAAAACAAAAAATGGTCCAAAAATTGACTTCTAATTGAAAATGTATGTGGTAGGGTAATTAAGAGTAAAAGAAACAAGAAAATTGACAAAATCAGACCCAAATGTAAGTTTACCCTAATTTATTCTTTCAACTTCATGCCTCTTTTGACTCTATCCAGTAGCAAAACCCCTAATTTATGCCCTTCACCAAACTATGTCTACAATTTTTCACATCAACAACCCAAATACAAAAATTATTATATCAAAATAAATTTGAGATGCAAAAAATATATTTATCACTTTGTTTTTCCATACTACAATACCACACACACTTGTATTACTTTGATTTCCAAGACATCATGTAAAGCTTCTTCCTCTATTTCTCCTTTCTTGAGTATGATCCATACTATCACTCCGCACTCCAATACTAAAGAATGATCCCTTAAATAGGTTTGAATGGAAATAGACTTCATCCTTGGAAAATGGCAACCCCTTCCACCTATGACTTAATTTTTTTAATAAACATTGTACCAAAATCAATTTAAATTCTAGATTATTGGCTTCATCCTAATCATCAACCCACCTTTAAAAAACAACTCACCAACTAACTATTTTAAACCTTTAAAATTGTGAAGATAATTCCACCTACCAACTTTCTAGAAAAATCTAATTATTTCTTCCCCTAAGATATTAACTTTTTAGAAAAATTAATTATTTCTTCCCTTAAAATATTGAATGTAATCAACATACCCACTTTTTAAAAACATCTAGTTGTTTTCACTATTGGTACATCTAATTTCATGAGATTACCACAATAAATAAGAAAAACCATTGATAATTTGCCTATACAAACCTACCCTTCCAAGCCTATCTACTCATCACCTCCTACCCGCCTAGACGGATATGAAATGGCAAATTAACATATGCCTTTTCATGTCCATGTTATGTGCATTAAAGAATTTACATGTGTATATAAAAACAAATAAACATCTATCTTTTTATGTCCATGTTATCTGTATTAAAATAATTTAATAACCTACCTCTTTCAAGCCTATCTACTTAACCCATTTTTTTTTCAATTAAAAAATTTGTCATAAATAATAATGAACTATTAGGAACCATACAAAAACATAAAAAATAAAAAAATAGGGGAGAAGGGCTAAGGGTGAAAGAACATTCTCCTCAATTCGGAACTTACCCAAATACCATTACATTCATAGGGACACATTTTGACAATTGCAAAGTACAAGGAAATTGTTAATTTGTATTCTATTAAAAAAATCAAAATAAATGATTGTTTAATAAGTAAATCTATAAGTAGCACGCATAAATCACATTAGATGGTTGGTCATTTAGAAATGAAATGTGTTTGTTCAATCAACTTTTGAAGACAATACAAAAAAAAATTCAAGCAATTTGGAAATGATGTTCCAATCTCATTACACAATTTCATAAATAAACATGATTCTAAACTTCTATTGGACTAATAAAATAACTATGGCACAACATTCATACTTGCAAACCTCTTTCATCATTTTGTTGCTTGTTTCTTTTGTTGCAAGTTATCAAAACTTTGTTTATGTTTATATGCAAATTAACTTCATGAAGATGCTGACTTCCTTCATTGTTCAATATCGCTACAAGATGGCAAGTAAGATGACTAATTAGCATTAATATGGTTCAACATCTATACTTGTAGACATATGTTTCTTGTTTTAAGAGTCTTGCTTTTGTACTTGCAAGTTATCAAATTTTCATTTGCAAAAGAAGTGAAAGCTTGTGAAGCTTCAAACATTTCCACCATTAAACTTGCCATTTATGAACCTTAGAAGTCCCACAACATCACACAAGTTGTGCAACCTCAATTCTAGTTGTCGTACAAAAGCAACAAACAATGGTTTTGTGCACCGACAAAGAAGAAGGACATGCTTTCCATGCTTCCCACCTTTCAAGCAAGCCCTTCATGAATCTCAATCACTTAAATGCATGAATCTCAAATTTCCTTTGTTCTTCCAAATTCCTAGTGAATGACAAATGCATTGGAGGTACATGTACTACACGAGCGGGTTTAGGACCGAAACTATGTATAATTTCTACATAGTTATGAAGTTTATGTTTTTGGGTTGTAAAACTATCCTCCCACCTTACTTTTGATTATGCAAACCTCACCATTATCCTTCCATGAACTACACACAAACTATACCCAAAACTATTCAAAAACCAAAAGCTTTTTC
>Ga0116229_10004947_pt1 | contig 21809 bp, 14 predicted proteins | sample S1TSphgellanicum_3_FD_87313 | JGI IMG/M metagenome (GOLD analysis project Ga0116229, IMG submission 87313) | Host-associated microbial communities from peat moss isolated from Minnesota, USA - S1T2_Fc - Sphagnum magellanicum MG | ecosystem: Host-associated > Plants > Peat moss > Unclassified...
CCGTGGTGAGTCTTGTGTGTCAAAGTGCTCGTGGCTTGTCCCAACACCCAAGGGTGTTCCCGAATGCTAACTAACCCTCTTGTGGTTGGTTTTGGATGCAGATTTAAGCTTGATAATCTAATCCCTCTTCCTAGTCTAATCCCGAGACTTTTAGCATGCCCCTCTACCCCCTTTTAATGCTGGAAGTCGGGAGCGGCCCTCAAGTCCCAACTTTTCGCAACTCAACATAGTTTGACCCTCAAGTGGGTCTAACAAGGGACTTAGGAGCGCGTCATCCTAGGTGGCACAAAATGTTAAGTTGATGTTACGGTGTTGGTAATTCTATGTTAGCTAGCACCAAATCTAACAAAATCCTATATTTTAACATTAAAAGGCAATGTTAGCTAGTAGTCCCGAAAATGAGGCTTTAAATAAATGGTAAATTAACATTAGTTGTTTTCTACAAGTTTCCCAAGTTCTTTCATTTCCTTCCTTATTTTCCTTCTTGCTCAAGAAGTTCAAGAAAAACATTTGCTATTCTTTTGAACCCTTCAACAACAAGCAAGGAACTATTTAAGACAAACAACTCCAACTATAATGATGACCAAAGTGAAAAGTGTAAACAAATTCAAAGCCCTCCTACATTTTGTGTTGCAATGAAGGTATAGGAAGGGAATAGAATCTTGAATTGTAGATTTCTTCAACAACAAGTCCATAATAGAATTTTGTAACGATAACAAGTCTTCAACAAGTGTCTTAAAAAACAACCAATTTTTTCAATAACAAGTCTTCATGTCAAGAATCTTGAGTAATAGATATTCATTAAAGATCTTGAACAACGACCAATTCCTTCAATAACAATTGGATACTTGGCCATTTTATGGTAATAATAATAATCCTTAGGTTAAAAAATAATAGGTTTAGAAATAATGATGTGGGTACTGTTGCTTATGTCATGCACAAGTCTAGGCAACCCACACCATTGCTTGAAGTTTTTCATCACATTACTCACTCTTGCTCTTGTTGGCCATGCAATCACCTTTTTGAAAAGAACATTCATAACTGCCACGAATTCATGTAGCACTTCTGAAATTGTTGACTTGTTGATTGCAAAAATTTCACTACACATCAAAAGGTTGGTGCCATGGGCTAGTTAATATATCGCACATGACACCCATATTTCAATTGGAATAACTTTTTGGTATTGGGTGTCTTGCTTCATTAGTACATGTCACAATTGGTTAACTATGTGAAAAAGACAAGCCTTTGTCATTCTAAAATTTTCAACCCATCTATCATCCTTGTACTCATTGAGAAGAAACCAAGAGAACCAAGTAGTGCTCCTTGGTTTAACCCAATGACCTAAATCTTAGGATAGAAAAAAAAAGGACCTAGAAATATGACAATCATCAAGGCAACTACATAAAGTAGAAAATAAATGGTAGTTTCAGCCATAGATGGATTTCAGTAGAAAGAATTCAAATCCATGAAAAGAGCTAGGAAATGGGAGGATTAAAAACATGGTCCACAATCTAGAATAAAAGCATACAATTCATTGTGAAAAAAACTCTTTCTTGTATATTGTCCATGGTACTGAAACAAAAGAGGCTGAAACTTATTTGATTAGTTTAATGATTTGAATAATAGCATTGCGAAAATTCCAACTCCTGTAAACTATGACCTAGAAGTAGAATTTGATCTACACACGTGATTTGCAATTAAAAAATCCAGTGAAGGGAAGAAATGATTTGAAAGCATTGTAATTTAAGGTTCAGGAAATGTGAACATACATAGGAACATAATTTGAAGACTGTTGATCATAGGTAATAGATCCTATTGTAAAGCTCACAACTTGCACAAAAGAAAGAAAGCTTGTTGCATTTGGTGAGTGACCATGGTGAAAAGAGCAAAAGGTAGTTTGCAAAAAGCCAGGGCAATCAGCCGCCTCTAGAAACTCTATGGCCCGAGTGAAGCAGCACTCAGACTTCAACGTATGAAGAGATTACATAGTCCAAAATTAGAGGTATCTGACGATTATCTATTTATAATGTAAGTTATTTGTGGATGTTGGCACTTGAGACAGCTGCTGTAGCAAACACACTAATAATAGAAGCTTCTTTCATTTAGAAGCAGCTCTAATAATAGAAACTTCTTTCATTTAGAAGGAGCTCCAAAAAAATTAGAGATATCACCTATGAGTAGATTTCAAAACTCCATTATTTATGTGCCTTTGGCTGGACAACTTGTCTTCCAGAGAGCACGTTGGGGGCTGGTTTAGTGTATCTGGCAACAATTGGAAAGGCATAACACAATTCACAAATTGGGTTAAACAGATCAAGACTAATGTCTTCCAAGTTGCAACCTTGAGATGAATCTACAAAAACCGTCCAAGTTGCAATCTTGAGATGAATCTACGCAAAACAGTCCAAGTTGCAATCTTGAGATGAATCTTCGAAAACCTTCCAAGTTGCAATCTTGAGATGAATCTCCGAAAATGTGCAAAAATATAGCTTCTGAGCGCCGGCTCTGCTCTCTTGTCCATTTGTCTGAAGAAAATTATCAAAGCAACTTAATTTCCATCAACCTACCTATGTAGGGTAGATGTGAGTATAACACACTAGGGAACAGGCAGGGTTTGGCTGATTTTGGCTACAAGCAAGCCTCTGGCCCAAGCCCAACCTGTGGCTCCCCAAAATAGTGGCTGGTGCTTTTGTAGCAGTTCCATTAGGTACACAATTACATTTAGGGTTTTCCAGTTCAGGATTTGTCTAATGTAGGTCTAAGGTAAGTCAAGGTTAGGTGTAGGCTAGGTCTAGCTACGTGCCGTTTTCTTGCTGTTTTTGTACTTTGGCCCTGAGAATGAAACCAAAACGCGCTCTTAAGTTGCTGGGTGTGCTATTCTGCGAAGGCCAAGGCTAGCGGGGAGCAAGGACTAGAGTTTTTGTTTATGGATTTGTTTTTCTCAAAATGGCTAAAAACATGTTCTTTTTGCTTTATGGTCTTTGAAAAATAGCCAGAGTTTTTCACTGGGTTCTAGCATGTGGCAAAAAATGTGAAGGATTCTTAAATGTTTTTTACTTGCTTTTACCTTTTCTATAGCCAAATCTGGCTAAATAATCTTGTGGAGGATCGTCAGTTATCCATCCAAGCAGTGGAACCCCACCCAGTGCAAATTAAAATCAGGGACCAAGAGGAAAAAAACCCGGGGAGTTGGGGGATTAGCACAAGAAAATGGCAAAGGCGGCCCCATTCAGTTATACCAATCAATACTGAAAAACAACCATTATTAACCCGCAGGTGACTTCAATACTTAATTTGACATCTTTTGTATGTGTGTGTGTGATGCAGGACACCAAAGCCCCAAGGGTGGTTGATATTAAGATTTCCCTTTAAAATGTTTCTCTTGATTTGGGCTATGTAAACCCACACATGAAACAAACATTCCTAAAATGATGAACTTATGAATGTACTCTTAATTTGAATTCAAAATCATGTTAATCAGTTGCTTATTGCATATGTACATTTAGTGAAAACTTGAAAGCCGAAAATTTAGGGTGTGAGCTAGATGCAGACGTGCCTGCTACTTTTACCCTTTGAAACCAAAGAAGTCATTTTTGGTTGAATCGCTTATTTTCTACATGCAATCCAATTACATGATTTTCCATAGATAGTACAATGTGTTCAATCCACAAATGTCAAATTTTGTGGGAATGATTTATAATAGTTTAAAATAGATCATGGAAGGTAGTGAAATTATGATAGTTCATCTTTAATTTTAATGAAAGGATGCCATCAAAAGATTTTGAAATATTACCTGGTAATTACATAATTTAATTTGAAAACTGTACAGGCTCGTCACATAGCACAGCCATCAAGTATACAGTGAAAATTTTGATTTTAATATGTTGGTTCATTTTCTTCTAATGTCTATTCCAAGCAAATTTTGATCTGTGTGTTAGGATTCAAGTGTTAGATTCCATTTTCATAACTGGATTTCTTAACAGCCTTGAATTAACAGCCTTTTCTCACATGTGGCACAGTATATTCTATATACTTCCACAAATTGCTAAAATCTCTTCTCACAATCACTTTATAAAAAAATTAAGGGAAGAATTTGGCAACATGCTAGAACCTATGGTCTAAATATGGTTATTTAAAAAAACTCCTTGAAACATGGTGAATTTTCACCATTTTTAAAATTAAAAAAATCATTTGTATCTGATGCAGAACCCCCTTTTTTTGGGTCACAAAGCAGTGAAAATCCCCAAAAATAAACATTTGATTATGAAGGTTGCTACTACAACAACCAAAATCGTCTTTTGAATTTTAACCATAATTATGCAGTTCTACAAAGAATGTGAAATATTTGGGGTAGGAAATAGGATAAAATAATTTAGACATTCATATCTATGTTGGCAATACTTTCCATCAGAGAGCCACAACATGTGTATTCCTAGTTTCTTTGGGTTTTTTCCAAGAGTCTGGCTTCACATGGAGGGTCATTAATGGATCTCCTTTTTAATAATCCCATTGAAGAATCACAACTTTTGAAAGCAACTAGTGTAGCCTGTGCTGTTGGCCCAGGTGTGATTACAATTGAGGGCTCAAGTGATTTTTCCTTCCAAACTCAATTTTTGCAATTTGTTTGAATTTCCAGCAACAAAATCTACTCAAAAATCAATATCTTTCACACCTTAGGTCTGAAATAAACTCTATTAACTCTAACTCACAGAGGGCTTTTAGACAACACCAAGAATCCGTCCAAATTCCAATACAGTTTTCAGTTTCGATTTTAGTTAGTTTTCATTGAGAAAATGGTATAATAATCAATAACTTCCAAACCGTAGCTCCAAACAGTCTAAAACCAACTCAGTCCACCCCTACTCATTGAGAGCTTTCCAACCATACAAAGAGTGTGGCATGAAGCATTGTGGTTTGGGAGATCTCAGCATGACAAAACAAAACAAACTATCTTGCTTCATAAATAGATGAGATAGAATTTTAGATTTCAAAAAAGACTTAGATTCATTTAACAAAAAATTTCAAGGAAAAAAAAAAACAGACTTGAGGCAACATTAACAAAATTAAGCAAAATGGTCATCAAGAGAACAATGTGTCAATGTTTTAAAAATATTACTGTGTTACAACTTCCAAGGTCAGCAGCCTTTGCTAAAAATGTGTTATGGACTAGGTAACCAGCTCCAGCTGCTTGGTTACCAAAAATAATGGAGCTGTGGAGCTGGCAAGGTCACTTTTACCAACCAAGCAACTTGAGCTAGTTATTGGACATAACAAGCTGTCATGAGGATCAAGATTCTCCTTTTTTATCCATGTAAGGAACGTTTATGAAAAGTTCATCCACACACTAAAGGATTATGAGAGCCAATGAGAGGCCATGGTGGTATCTTGTGCTAATTGCGTGGGTAACTAACAAAATGAATGTCACAAGTTGTGGGTTGTAAGTCATGACCTGACAGCCAATCAAGCCATCCAGATCATCACAACAACCAGTAATGATCAAAAGAGGAAATCCAAAAGTATTAAACACCTATCAATTCCTATACATTTACATAATGTTGTACACATGATTCATAATTAGTTGATCTTTGTCAAAATATTTAAGTTTTTGAGAAAAAGAGGTGCACATCAGACAACCCCAATATGTATATTCTAAAATTTCACCAATAATTAATAATTACCCTAAATCTCTTATTTCTTAACCATGTTATTATTATATGTCAATGATTTCAATCCTTCCCTATATTGGGAAGATCTTGAGTTGTTCCTTGAAATTTCAACATTGTACGATCAACATTTTATTTTTTCCTGACTAGCCCTCCTGAGAGTCAATGTCAAACATCAATTGTGGCTACAATATCTTCTAGAACAAGGAAATCTTTCCCTTGGCATTTGGGAACATTTTGAATTGAATCACAAACTACAAAATCTTACACTTCATTTTGAAGGATTTTCTAAGTTTCACCTTTTGAATTGGAAGGGAAACCAAAACAATTTAAGGGCTTACGGGAGAAAAGGTGGGCCACAACTAGGCCAGCAAGTTTGTTTCTCCCTTCATGCATATTACTTAATTCATTCATGTTTAACAAAAAACAACATAAAATGTGCACTTTCCAATAAAAACAAGATCAATAGAAGGTCAATTTGATAGTATTTTTGTGATCATGGATTTTGAAAGGTGAACTAGAAAGTTTCAAACAAAACTGTGTTTTACAATGCCTGTTACATTGTATTAACCATATTTATACTAATGGAATATTCTGTTTCTGTTAAGGGTCTAATCTTTCTGGTGTTAAGAAGTGCATTTCGTCACAACATGATTTGATCGGTTGCACTGCTTCATGGTTAATAATGCTTTACAATATGAATAACCAAAAGTTTTCTCAGTCTATGCAATTTAGTGTATTGCTTCTAATATACATCAACTCTACATTCTGTAAGTGTGGGTGGGAAGAAAAAAACCAAAAAGGCGTCAGTGTTCTTTACACCTCATTGCACTAATAAAACATGAAAATGAGCGTATTTCACGGAACTGTAAATTTTACTTCATGGCAATAGGATATTTTGCACATGCTTTGAATGAAGGAAAGTCAATGGGTAAGTTCAAGATATCATAAGTTAAAAAAAAACCTGTAATATAAGTCAACCTTATTAGAACATTCGAGTAGTTGTAAAAATAGCTACATTTATAGTAAGTAAATAGCATTTTCATTGAACAAAATAAATGAAGAGAAATATTAGAATGTTAGTTCGCAAATCTATTCCAAATTTAATCAATTGATGAAACCCTGCCAAACTCAATTCAATTTGTGTAGCAATGTCTGAAATATTTTAATGGAATCGGATGTATGAGCTAGTTACGGATGATTGGATATAAATATACATACAAACTTGTTAAATGGTTGTGCTAATTACAAGCCAAAGGGCATATACACAGTAAACTTGGTACAACATTATGGCCACAGTGAAGCAGCACCCACCAGTGCACTATGAAAGATGAATGATAAGTGGTCGGGAAACAGTTTTCTGTTGAGTTCAAGTTCCCTAGCTAACCATGATGGTTAACTCAATTGCTATTTTTTTCCCCTACCTAGCTTATAACAACCATCAAGCAAGTTGTTAGTAGGTAGTAAAAACAGCGCTTATCTATGTATAAAACATCTACTTACCTAGTAATTACCTATTTTCCTACCTATTTCCCTATATATGAGACCTATTTCCTACTAAATTGGTTACCAAGGTGAAAACACATATTAATTCAGTTGAGGTTTATTCACAACTGAGTAATAACAGGCATCCAGTGGATGGTGAGCTGGTGGGTGCTGGTTCACTGCAGCCACAGTATGCGAATTACGCAATTGGCAAGTTCATAGTTTCTTCACACTTGACAAAATATTGACCTTGAGTCTTTTATTGATGCAAAGAAATGGAAAATTCAAAACTCACACATGTAGGGTAAACATGTCAGCCACAGAAATCACCTGGTAACCAAACGCTGATGTAGTGCAGACTTAAGCCAGTCAATGGTCGCACGGGTTTGTGGCATCATTTTAAACAGTTCCTAGGACTGAATGCCCGGTCATAAAATGAATTGTTTGGTTTTTTATTACACCATCCAAATGGAATGTCATTAACTGTGCGTTTAAGGTGCAAGGGGGAGGGGTGGGCGGAGGCTAGTAAAAGAAAAGTGACCTGCCCTTACGTGTTCTTCTGTTTGATCAGGGGGTTAGGTTGTCACATCAAAGGTCATGTAACTATTTACACATAAACCCTAAACCTGGACAAGGACACAAGGCACAAAAATCACCAAAGGACATTGGATCCTTGAGCCCTTCAAAGATGCAATTTGTTAGCCCTCTACAGGAAAAACCTTTATAGATTCCTATTAATCTTTTGCACTTGCATTCTCATAGTCAGATTTGCATAAGAACTGGACTGTGCTTAGAAGGTGAAGAAGTGGTGTGCTGAACCAGCCAGGAGCAGACAAAGACAAAGAGAATGTGCCCCTTTAAATCATAGACCAGACAAATAACAACACTATTTAAATAAAGCCTCTATAGTAGACAAGAGAGATGCGTGGCTAGATGAAACATTAAAAGTCTAAGTAATGGATGTTGTTGAGAGAGGGACAAGATCCTTGAAGAAGGTAAATAGGTCGTGGAACATATTTTTGAGTTCATTTTTTAATCATCTAAATGAAAAAACAAGGTCCAAGAAAATGGAACTAGGAGGGACGTTAACATATGAAGAGGATGTTGCAGTAATGATTACCTTTACCTTGCCTATGTATGAATGCAAACTGTCCATAAACCTACGTCAATGAATGATGAAGTTTGCAACATTAATACAAATTAGGGTTACAATATTTTGGAAAGGTATGTCGAGAAATAGTTTGTGATATTGGTTCAAATGTAAACATTGAAAAGTGAGCATTTGTCATGCAAAATGATTTAAAGTCTCGAAAGCACAAGGCTAACATCCAATTCCTAAAACTTCTTTTACGACAACTTGCAATCATTGTATAATCAACACAATTACATTATAAATCATCAATGGATTTTAGATGAAATAAACATTTAGATAAGCAAGCAATTAAGAGTAAGGGCTTTAATAATGAAAGGATCAAATGTAGTTTATAATGTCACCATCCTCAAGAATGGTTGATTATAAATTATATAATAAATATAACAAGAGGTGTTTTATTAGGGTCTACATTTTCAAAGGTGAAAGAGTGTGGGATGAGGGTGAAAACACATTACAAATCAAAGCACATTACGTATATAGTACATATAGTGTAATTGTTCCAAAAGTGTGATGCATTTAATTTTCGTTTCAATTTTGATTTTTGGGCCTTATAATATTGATTTTTACAAAACTAATTTTTATCTAATATTACTTGAGAAAAATTAAAACTTGAAAAATTGAAATGCAATGAGCCATGGGTATGTTTATGGTATATGTATAAGAACGCCATTTTTTCATTTCAAACTACACTAACCTTAAACATTCATTAATTATTAAAATAATTTTTTTTAGTGGAATATAAAACAAAGTCACCTTAATTATGTTTGTCACCTTCCATGTGAATGTGATTGTTTGTAAAATTTCAATTTATCACATATTTATTGTGTCTTTCGTTAAAATAATTTTTTTTCAAAATGAAAAATTTCAAATTCTTCACATGGTTTAATATATCCTCAACTTTCATAAAGGTTTAAAATTATATTAAAAAAAATTTGGAATATATTTGTGTTTCAAAATATAATTTATGTGTATTATTTTTGAGCAAATAGATTTTTCAATATCACACAAGATGAAATCAAAAAGTGTATTTTTTTCAAGAAATGAAGTCTTTATGTATTAAGCTTTCATAGTATTCAAAAATTTGTGAAAATATTTCCTAATAATGACATTGTTGAAATTTTAAAAATACATTACTTTAAAAAAAAGTATATTGTGATGCAAAAAAAGGGTCCCCAATGCAATGGATAATAAGACTTGACCTTTAAAGATTTACATGGTAGTAAATAGTAAATACCAATAAACATAAAAGTGAAAAAGATTATAAATTAGACAAGCAAACTGATCATAGTCAACAATGGGGAAAAAACTTTGTTATTATAAAGCTTCTCCATATAACTAAAATAGTTCTTCAAACAATAATCATAGATCTTCTTATTAACAAGTTGGAAAATTAACCAACAATATAATGTAGATATGTTTTCAAACCCTTATAGTGATAAAAGAATAACTGGAAGAGATCCATGTTATTAACCTAAACAAATTTAGTCCCAATCTACCACAAGAAATTTAGAACACCCTAGAATTTTGACCCAAAAATCCATGAGTTCACACAACTTGTTGTCATTAATTGAAACCTCATTTGTTTACAAGACAAACAAAGGGCAAAAAACCATTAAATGATTATTCCCAATCAAATGTTGTGACATCTATTGAATATCTAGAGATCTTAAGGAAAAACCCATGGATGAAAAAGTTGAAGAAGAAATCAAAAAAATAAGGCAAAAGGAAAACAAAAATAAATGGGCCAAAAGTGTAATAGATTTGGGGACTATCATAAATAAACCAACTTAAAAAATAGTTGAAAAACACATTAGAATATAGTTTATTGTAGTTTGCTTTCTAGCAATTATAAGGGAATTGGGCGATTAATTTGACTAAAACTTTTAAGTAAGCTTGTAAGCAACTTTACATAAGTACAGAAGTGTGAATCTTGGATGCACAAAATAACCCAACAAGAAGTTAAATAGTAGGAATGGGCTAGGCAACAAACAAGAAAACATTGAACATCAAGGCGACAACCTTCTAATGACTATTAAAAGAAGGACAAATGGTCACCACCAAGACCAATAAAAGAGAACACAAGTCATTGACACTAGAAGCAAAACTTCCACCAACATGAACTTGGGACAACCAAGATATAAAGTAGTTGAAAATCATTTAGGACCATCGAAACACAATGAAAGGCATGAAAAATTGGGATTATTGAAACTACCAAGAACACATGAACATTCAGGACCATTAAGACACAAATTATGCACTAAAATGTAAGATCACTAAGACTACCAAGTATGCACAAACATTTGGGATTGTTGGAACATAAATAACACATGAACATAGGGAATTCAAGAACACTTTGGACCTATAAAGCACAAATGACACCACAAGAGCATGGAAATAAACTAACAAGTTCAAAAGCATTAAAGGACATCGCAAAAACATGAAAATGAATTGAAAAGTTCAAGAGCATAAGATGACACTACAAAAACATGGAGATGCTAAAATGTTCAAGAGCACAAGATGACATTCTAAGGGCATGGACATGAACTAAAGAATTCAAAAGCATAATATCACAAAATTTGCAAAGTATAAAAACACAAAAACATCATGAGAAGGAGGAGCTTGGGTAGCAAAAAGTTTTTCAAAACCTTTAAGCTTGGAATGTCAAGCTTGGAATTTGGAAAACATTTGGCAACTAGCGAGGAAACCACCTATCAACTTGTTGTGGGTTTGGTGAACAACATGCTAAACACCTATTATTCTCAATTTGCAATGATCCCTAGACTAGCTTAGATCTAATTGTAGATTCAAGTGAATGGATATATTGAAAATTTTGATGTTTTTATTTTTCATCCATTTTGGTGATGAAGGTAGGTAACAACCATTAGGTAGCAAGTGTTTGTTTGGTTTTAGATGGTTGTGTAAAGTATCATTAGCTGCCAATTGTTTGAACCATTTTTTTTTCTCATCTTTTATTGCCAAAATTTAAGAGAAGCATATCTTGTTCATTTTTCACCCGTTTTGAATGATTTAAAGCACTATGAGTTTGCCTTTTAATCAACTACATTTTATCTTCAGACCTCATAATCAAAGAAGGCAAATTGAATGAGAGGTAGGTGATTGATACATTAAATGTTCAATCACCAACTTGTAAATTACCTAATCTTGTGAAAAAAATTGGTGGCCTTTGTGCCACACCAAATGTCAAGAACTCCACTCCAATACATATTATCCACATGTATACCCTATTTAATAATATAACCTACATCATTAAAGGGTCTTGAGTATCCAACTTCAAGCAAGACAAGAGACGGTTTTGCATACAAAGAATTTTTTTCTTGCAAATCACCACACATTTTCTGCCAAATCCTCACCATGGTCGGCCAAAAGCAATTGCGTTTTTTAATTCAGAAAACTCATTAAACGTCTCCACTTTACATTACCTTATTAGAATAACATATGATCGTCTTGATTTTAACTGTAGTTTAGAGTTCTTGGTAACACGCGGAATTGACTCTGAACCCTAAAACTCATTAAACTCCCTGCAAATCAGTTCTAGGGTTTCAGGTGTCAATGCCGTATGTTACAAAAGACTTTAAGGATCCAACTGTCATATCCTCTCCTGAGAGGTTTCTGGTAACCATCCGGATGCCACTATGCAACGACCATATATATATCTTCTAAAACAAGCACAGTTTTCTTTAGCTTGAAAATGGGGATAATTAAAGTCGCAGTTGTGGAGCAAGGCAAGAAATCCGGCCGGCCAGCCAGCAAGCAAACAATGGCCTCAAGTCCACTAGTAATTTGTAGGCCCAACTGGCCCGTGAGTAAGTAGGTATATCACGTCATACCTGGCAACCAAGCCCGGAATCTAAATTCCAAGCACGACAACCAGCTAGCTATCTAGCTAGTAACAAGGTCAACAAGTCCGATGATAAATGAAACTAGACGATAGTTATTACATCCACTGATGGCAAAAGATCGGCACACTAGATTCGGAGATACTCATCTGATCTCGGCTTAATCGGGGTCTAGATTTAAGCGAGGATCTGATGATATGAATGGATGATAAATGGTGGGGGGTTGTGATCAACAACCACTAATGGCAAAAGATCAGCACACTAGACTCGGGGACGTTCATCTGATCGGGGAGTAATCGGGGTCTATATTTAAGCGACGATCTGATGGATAGATGGATGATAAATAGGGGTGTGTGATCGGCATCCAGTGGGCGACGCTTGTCACTTTCCCGGAACGTGACAAGCAGCGGGCGTCCCCGAGAGTCTAGACGACGTCTAATACGCCACCCTAGAATTCCGTGTTCTGGACTAACCGCGTAACTCGTGAATGCAAAGCTTAGCATCGACCGCGTCTTCTCGCTGCATCCACTGATACTCCATCCCTTTAATTAGAAGGCGGCTCTCTCCCCAGTTTCTCCTCGACGTCGATCGTTCTGTTCTAGCTAAATAGTTCGAGCCTACATGTGCAGTTGCGAAATTCGTTCCCGTTGAGGCGATTCTTTCTTTGGGTTGTGTTATTTGCAACTTTGTGACACACTCCAAAGCTTTAGGTAGCTCTAATATATATACAGTAAGTTTATGTAGATTCAATCCTAGTGTGTGTGGAAGACGGCGAGGCGTTTGTAGACAAGCAATTGCAGCTTATAGACGTGATTCAGGAGCTGCTGGTGTTGAAACGTGAGCTGGTGATTATATTACAGACATCTATACAGTGGCGGCGATCGTCTGCAAAAAGGATTCGTTTCCTGCACCGCAGCTAGGCCTGCTGACAACACTACCGTCCCGAATCATGAAGGCAACTAGAGGGTTAAACACTGGCATCAGTTTGCGGAGGGATAGACAATGGAGTAGTCATGTCTTGGCTGCAGTCTGGGTTATGGCGATGACTGCTTCTTTGACTGTGGCGGTCGAAGCTAGCAGACTTGCAAGAGGGCTCAGTACACAGCCAACATTGTTTCAACAGAATTACCAGGCTTTCTCAGATTCAAAACATGCCGTTCTGTTGGCTGGCGGGCAACAAGTGCAGCTGGTTCTCGATCAGCAAGCAGGTGAGCTGCGGCCACGACTCGTCGACATCTAGTTCACTCCTACGGAAGTTATTAAACTCCAATGCAATATTGTCTAGACACTCTTTTGTAAATCTGCTAGACCACATTCTATTTACGGCATTGCACATCATTTGCTTGCAATATTTCAAGTTTCTCTGTTGTCGAATACTTCTGACGAATTCATGCTTATTCGTAACCCATTCGTAACCAATTGCGCAGCTGCTGGATTTGGCTCGAAGTCTAAGTATCTCTTTGGTAATACGGGGATGTGTATTAAGCTAGTACCCGGCTACTCCGCAGGCACCGTCACTTCATTCTATGTAAGTGCAGACGACTTTCCCATATATTGCACAGATCGTTCCGAATTTCAATCCTTGTCCACTTCGATCCTGAATAGATCAAATTACCAAGCAGTGCATTTATCTAGGCCAGCGACAGATCTACTAGTCACCACCTGTGAAGGAAGACTAATTGGAGCTCTGTGGCATGACTCACATTTGCTTGCAGTTATCGTCGGATGGTTCCACACACGATGAGCTAGATTTCGAGTTCCTAGGAAATGTCACCGGACAACCTTACATTTTGCAGACGAATGTGTATGCCCACGGCGTAGGGAATCGGGAGCAACGGATCTATCTTTGGTTCGACCCGACTGCGGATTTCCACTGCTACTCGGTGAATTGGAACCAGAACTACGTTTTGTAAGTACTTCCTGCAACGCGGATCAAACCTCAAATAATTTGAAACCGGGGCAGACTTATATATAATTGGATTTTGTAAACACACTAATGTATTGCAGTTCGTCCGATCGATGCTTTGCAGGTTCATGGTGGACAATATACCCATTCGGATATTCAAGAACAACCAGAACCTGGGGGTGCCATATCTCAACAGCCAGCCGATGGGAGTGTACTCGAGTCTCTGGGACGGATCTCAATGGGCCACTGATGGTGGCAGGATTAAGATCGATTGGCAGTACGCCCCATTCATCGCCACGTACCAAGGATTCATTATCAACGGATGCCTAGTCCAGAACAACAACATCGCCAGCTGCAGTTCCAGTCAGTGGGCTCAAGCGCCAGCAGTCACATGGCATCAAACCAATCAGCTGAAGTGGGTTCGTGGTCGCTACCTCGTTTACAACTATTGCACCGACAAGGCTCGTTACCCTACAGCTCCACCGGAATGTGCCACCAATACTTTGTAATTACTACTATCAGCTGATCAGTTGAGTGATCAGGATCGATCCAAAAAACGTTTTCTAAACCCCAATTGTGGAGTATTTTAGAAGTCTTCTTTTCATTTGTTTTGTAGCAGAGATTGAATAAGACCCAGGCCTGCAGGCTGGAGTTCACAAATTGGCTTCTTGATAGTTCAGGTGGCATAATTGAGTTTTTTTCTAATTAGAATGTTCTCCTCATTGATCATGGATGGCTCTTCACTGTATGCCATGGAATTTGAATGAAATTATAAACTCATTGATTTTTCCCACCAGCGGTTGGTTTTTTCAAGGGTGGAGTCAGAATTTGGGTGTTGGATTAATAGGTTGGAAGTCTCTGTTGAACTTGCCACGGTTCCAACACTTTCAACACTTCCAAACTCAGGACAAGGTTTTGAGTTTTTGTAGTGGCACGTATTTGCAATATCACTGAAACAATTTTCAACTCCCGGAAACTACGGTTCTTTGGCATTCTGAACTTTTTCGAACACCCAGAATCAAAAAAATCAAAGAACTTTCTCACGCTGGTGTGTACTATGTATGTAAGGACCTTACTGGGATTTTCTAGTGTATTAGGAGGGCGCCTTAATTCCTTACGATGCTGAGTCCATAATATGAGCAATTAATCGTACCAATATATAAGGAATGCCCTGCTCATTATGTTGGGTAATATGCCAGGTGAGCCCATTAGGGTGAGCTGGGTAACACACCCAATGTAATGAGCAGGGCAGTGCCATTCCATGACATTCCAGTCTGGGGTGTGCAATTCAACAATTTAAAGGAAAAACTCATGTTCAACAGACACATTCCAGTCATTATTGCCAGTGTATCATCATCACTGGAAGATCATGTCATATAATGTGATCAAGAAAATGACATAAGCTGGCACCCCAGATCTTAATTCTATCTGAATAAATTTTCTTCTGGATTTGCAATGGCCAATTACATAGAGCTAAATACACTTGCCAATGTGAGTGCCCATCCTTCTGAGTCAAATACTCCTGTGGGGGTGAGCATTTGATTTTCTCGCTGGTTTCAATTTTTTAAATGTTTCACAATCAGAGGACTGTGGATTCTGGTATTTTAAATAAATTCAGAAACAACAAACATCTGGTTCCAATTATTTCGAAAACCTCAACATACAGGTAATTTTCATGAGAGAATCAATAAAGAATTGGTGGCTTTATAGATGGCTATTTGGGGAAAAATATATATATATATATTTCAAAACTATGGTTAAATATCAGAGTCTGTTCTTTGATTTCTTTACAACTGCAGTTATGAATCCCAAGATAACTGGTCTTTTCCTCTTGTCGAGGACCGCCCAACACTGGTAAATCCAAACACTCTAGTCATATTTATTATAGGTGCATATGCAGGCATTGCAGTATTTTCTTCATATTACCTACATATTGCACTCTGGTTTTTGTGTTGTTAGATTACAAAGACTAAGAATAAAACTAGAAATTGGAGGTCACCGAGCCAAGTACAAGCGAGAGCTGGAGTACAAGGACGTGAACAACGTGTCTAACAACGTGAGCAAGGTTGTGAACTTGTGAACTGTTAAAGAAATAAATCAAATCGGACAGGGGGAAGAACAATCATTTGGAAAGTGAGGCAGAACATTTTTCTTTTGTTTCTGGGCGGAACTTCAAGATGTAGTTATCAAATCAAGTGGATCTTCTGAAATCTTAACTAGATATTTTTTTGGTCAGTGTTTCTGTTTTTGGCGAATTTCTACATCTTCACAACAAAAGCAAAGCCAGTGCAACAAATGCAAAGGGTTTTCTATCTTTTTTGAAAAAAAAGACCCAAAATCGCCACATTATGAAGATTTCTTTGGAATTTTCCATATTTGGACAATAGGTCCTATCATGGCACCAAAATGTAGCATGATTCCTAAACTATTCTACTTTCCTCTTTGACCTGCAGCCAAAATTGGCTAAGTCCTCTTGTGTATGATCACCAGAGCACCTGCCTCACAAAATTGGAAAAAAAGAACAGTGCTGGTCTCACACTGGCTCATAGAGGTCATTTACCAAATATTATTTATACTGTATCAACAGTTGTTCCCTAGTATTCTGCAATTAAGTGAATAAAAATCTTGTGTTCTTTTAAAACAAATAAGAAACATGAATCAGGTGAAAAAGAAAATTATTCACATGTACATTAGAATGCACAATGTTTAGTTTTGCAAGCTAACAAGATATCAACCATTGGATGCTCTTTGAAAGCAAACCTAATTGTTGAATTTAGGGTTTAATTGTGGGCATAAAAAGGAATAAATCTATTTTAGTTTAATCAGTTGTATGTTGGACGTGGGCACCAAGTGTTGTATGAGAGTCATCTATTCGTGTTCTTAGTCAAATGGGTAGATTTCAATACAGCGTTCTGTCATGATGTTTGCAACATATATTGAATCAATATAATGCATAATAAAGGTATGATAATCATTGTTTTTCCTTTTTGGTGAATTTTTGCCACTTGGCTACCCAAAAAATCCAGTGTGACTCATGCAAAGGACTTTTGTGAAAAAGATGTGGCACAATCACTAGATTTTGAGAGATTTTTTTCTCTGAATTGTTATATTTAAATGTTATAGGTTCCATCAGATTGCCAAAATATAATAGGATTCTTAAATATTTCTACTTTCCTCTCTAACCTGTACCCAAATTTGGCTAATTCCTCTTGCAGATGATTGTGGGTGTGACTACATCACAAAATTGGAAAAAAGAAAAACTACTAATGGTAATGTATGGGTTTGCTTAAAAATAAGTGTTTCTTTTTCAAATTTACATAGAAACTTAAGTACCTTCACTTTAATTTTAAAAGTAACAATAAATGAGTTTTTCACCATCAAATTTTTAAACATATAAGTTAAAGTTTTGGAATCCACATATATTAATAAAATAATTTATGCCATTCATCTTAAATTATACAATATTTAAGATATTTCACATGCACATCATATTTCTTCTAGTGAATTTTCACATTATTTCAAACTGGCATCAGGCAGTGTGAATATGTTGCTTGGATCAAAGGGTTCAAAATGAACCCATTTTATGCACATGTGAATAAGTTAGGGTTAGGAATCAATGGAAAACTTCTTAAAAAGTCTTCCCTTTGTTGTCAATATGACATGGAGCATTAGAGGGATTGCAAAAAATTGTCATCATTGCCTTTTTGTAGAAAGTGCAGGTCATTAGCAAGTAGTCATTAATTTTCATCTTGTTGTTTTATTATTTGATTTGCTTTCATCACATTTTCATCTTCAAATTTTTCATAGTTAGTTGTTTTTGTCTTTGCCTTTGTCATTCCTTTCAATCATGGGCAATGAACATTCAGCGCTTTGAATTACAAAGCTAAAAAATTTGGTTGTTTATATTTTTCAAGTCTCACTAGATTCATTGCCAAACATTTTTTAAGTTCTAATGATAGCCTTGGGCAATTACACCATGGCTTTGTGAAGAGGTCTAAAAGAGTTAAAAGTCTTAAACTTTAAAGACTGTTTAAGGTTGAAACTTGAATTTAATGTGATGTGCATTGTGACTTGTGATTTGTGATGGCATTGAGTGATGGTGTTGACAACTCATCACTTCAATTGTTGTTATTTGTGCAATTTGCAAGCTTAGAATATTCAAGTTTAAAACTAGGTTCATTAAACCCTAAACCATTCATGTTCATTTTCTTCCCTATAAATTTGAATATTGATGAAATGTTTGCACCCTTTGACATAGTTTCATGTCAACTTTCAAGCTTCTCAAGTGCGTCCTTCATTGTAATTCTCCAATTTCACATTATCATTCAATGATTCTCCAAGTGTGTCTTGTTTCAATTTTCAACCTTTTGGGACATGGCACCTCCAATAGTTCCTTTACACAACTTTAAATTTTGAACTTTCTTCAATTTTCAAATTTGTTTTGGAACCTTTCATGTTTCAAGCGACTGTGACTTTGATTGCCCTAAGAGCTCTTGTGATGTAGAATAATGTTTGCATTGTTCTGTTGGAAGCTTTGATGGTAGTCTTCCAATCAATCAAGAAGTTTTTGGCAATGTTGGTGTAAATCATGTTAATGCAACCCCTTTGATAATTACTACAAAAGCAACTAAAGTTGAGCTATCTCCATGTCATGTAGATAGGCCTAAAAAGATTGAAAATGATGTCAATTAAAAATTCCAAGAAATCTCGTTTGTGAATATGTCTTCTGCAAAGGTTGTTTTCAATGGTGTTGACATCCTAACTATAGTGTGGTGCATAATGTGCACAAAAATCTCATAGAAGGAAAAAACATTTGTTCCAAAATGAGATTCATTGGAAAAGCACACTATGAAAAGGAAAACTATACTACAAGGCTAGACAAATTGTTGATGCAAAATGTGTTCACATAAGGAACAAGGTAGAATATGCAACTTTGAAATGCCCTTCAATCATAAAATAACTTCAATTTAGTGTTGTTTCAAAGCACAAGAGAAAGCTCATTCAATTTGTTTATGTTTTCATATTGTTGAACAGATGAAAAGCATTGACTAATTATGACAACTTAAAAAGTTTCTTTGAATTTTTGAAATTGACAAAAATTTACCCAAAGAAGCATTGTAATAATTATGCCAAGTTGGAAAGGGCAAATTACATCCATAACCAAATTTTGAAGGATGATAAAAACACCATGTGTATTGTTATAGATGTATGCACTCTAAGGTGGCTCATTTTTAGCGGATGTTCCATTCCTTCAAAGTCCATACGATAGTGTAAAAATGGCAATCTATTCTGATATCATTAATTTAAAGGAGAATTACATGGTGGTTAATGAACTAAAAAGCCCATATGAAAATAAGTCATTCTAATTTATTTTTTAATGTACATGTAATAAAGAAAAATTTGAAATCCACACAAAAATGATTATGATATGGACTTGTGAAAATATGGCTCATTTTAGGCCATTCAAAAATCCATAACTTTCTTTTTTGGTTTATTTTTTTCTAACAATTTTTTTTCACATATGTTCTTTTGTTTTAACATATCATATATTGAATCCCTATAAAATATCCCAAATAAAATTCATAGACAAAAATGCATGTATATAGAGGCACAAATAGTAAACCAGTCCATATTTTTCAACTTCAAAAGTTCATTATTATATATTTGGTGTATATATATTGCAATTTTCTTTTATAGATGTCTTTTTCTTCAAGTTGACAATCTAAATCTAGTGACAAATTTGGAATTTTTTTTTAATGTCATGTTAATAGCATGTAAATGCATGCCATTCTGCAAAAAACTAGATTGTGACACAAAAAATGAGCCACCCTACCTTGCAACTACCCTTACATATGTTGCATTTACAATTGATGAAGTAGGTAATAAGGACAATCAAAATCGGGTTTTAATCCATCATGAATATTATGTGTTAAAAGATTGGCGACAAATTCCAATTTTGTTAATATTGAACAAATCGTGGATGGCTTTTATATTCCAACAATCTCACAAATGTTCTTATACACTCTTTTAATAATCATGGAGGGATTAAAATGTGACATTATTAAACAAGACCATGTGCCGTTCATTGTGAGTGTGCATTGCATGGTTGATTGTTACAATTTGATAATGGAAAAATCTCCAATTTGTTGACAATTACAAGCCTAATTAGAAAACTTCATGTAATCTTTGTACTCCTACTTTGCCAAAAGTTCAAAAACACACCTAAAGTTGATTCAATTAGCCCAAATTATGCAAACAAAAGGAAATGAGATCCTATGTAATTTGAAGATGTGTTGGATTGCCATGTTATCACTAATGAAAAGTTTTTTGTGACTATGTCAGCCCTTCTTAATGAAACTAATAGTGGATTCATCATCACTTTGGTTGCCTCCAATCTTGAATTATTTTGTAATGTGAAAATTATGTTATCTTTGACATGTTTCATTCCCATGTTCACAAGAAGAAATTTTGTTCATTTTCACCTTCACACATTGTAACTACCATTTGATTATATTACATTTCAACCTCATTTGGCCATTTTAAGTTCACAAATGACTTGTTGCACTAATTAATGGTCAATATTCTTAATAGTTGTAACATTCACTACATTGTTCATTTATGAGTATATTTGGACCCTATTTTATTTTTTAACAATTTAAAACTTTTTACTTGAAGATTAAAATAATCTATAACTTTATTTATATAATGTATTATAATAGGTTAATAGTTTTTGGACATCTTTTCAACTATCAACATGGTACATGAATTGAATTATCCAAATTTATATGTTGAAACCATTGATCATGAATGAACAATTTTTTAATATATTAAAATTTTCTACATTTACATAAATTAGAATGTATGTTTTCCCATTTTTTTTTGTATGAAAAAAATCATGTTAAATTTTTAATTGATTTAAAATTTTAATAATATTTTTTTCTTTTAATTTTTTAATATTAAATAATTAGCGAGATATTTTTTTAAAATTTTTTTTACCATGATTTAAAATTTTTTAAAAATTTTTTGTTACAAGTTTATGTTTAAATATTCAAAGATGATTTTTTTAATTAAATAAATCAATGATTACAAATGGTGATCATAATATTGACATCAACATTTTTTCAATTTTGTGGTGTTGCTCAAGTGGCAATCATCCACAAGAAAATTTAATCATGTTTTGGTAATTATAAACCATATTAAAATCCTTGTATATTTTGGCTATGATTTCTTGAACCTTTCGTAAAATTCTAGCCTTTAAAAAAAAATCAAAATTTGGTGAATTTTTTTTCTTAATTTAAAAAAACCTTTGTTGATGTTGATGGCTCTTTCTTATGTTTACAAAATGGTGGAAATTCACCATTAAAAACAAATGAATTACATCATTAATACTTATTTTAAAATTTCAATTTTTTTGGATAAATTTTATAATAATCTCAAAGGTTGCTTTAAAGTTTTAAAATAAATTTGATATTGGAATTATTTATGGGTTTAAAATTGGAGTTAATAAAAAAAATTAATTTTTTTTTTGTGATTCCTTTGAATTCCCATTTTTTCCAATTTTTTTCAAAAGAAAATCAACAAATTGTGAAATGTTTCCTCCAAGAAAAAAGTAAATAAATAACACTAGGGGGTAGGGGGGGGGGGGGGGGGGTAAATCCAAATATTTAATGTTAAATTTTCACCAAACTATGTTTTTTTTACTTTTACAAGAGAAATGAAAGTAAAATATATTCTTAAAGTATTAG
>Ga0116229_10004948_pt1 | contig 21802 bp, 15 predicted proteins | sample S1TSphgellanicum_3_FD_87313 | JGI IMG/M metagenome (GOLD analysis project Ga0116229, IMG submission 87313) | Host-associated microbial communities from peat moss isolated from Minnesota, USA - S1T2_Fc - Sphagnum magellanicum MG | ecosystem: Host-associated > Plants > Peat moss > Unclassified...
AATTTTTTATAAATAAAACAATTCTCTTATCTCTGGAGTCTAACTTAGTTCCTCTCTCTGACTTCTGCCAAAGCTGAAAACAAATGCAACAAAATCATTACAAATGAGTGGTTTTTCCTCATTATAACTTGGTTGTCATAACTCCCCCCCCCACCCCATTTGACAACAACCGAATTAGATTCAACTTTTGTAAACTAGTGATGATGCACTTATTATACAACATGCGAGAAATTGAGAGTGATGGAGGCTATTGAACACACACACAGAGACAAATATTGAATTTTGATAGTCTCTTCTGTCCTTTGGATTTTGCTGACATCCCAATTACTAGCTTTACTGGTAGTAGTAGCCTAGTTAGAGCATCTCCACCAATGTTCAGTATGTGACCCTACACTAGAAATCTTGGATGAGGTTCATCAGTTCATCACCCAGTGAGTGAATCCACTGGACAACCCTCAAAATGCCAACATCTTTGAGAGAGACCTGAAGAAAAAGCTTTGGAAGAGTCTAATAACCACAGTCAAATCGTGTTTATTGACTGCTCCCTGTTTCTGATTGGCTAGATAGTTTGATTGGTCCAAGTGGGTTGCTACGACTAGTCTCCCCACCTCCATGCATGCATGCATGCATGCAGTCCCAGTTTCAGTTTTATGGGTGGGTTTGGAAAAGGTAGTAGTAAAACCCTAAACCCCCTAACTAAGACTTGGATGTGAGAAATATTTTTTTTACAGGGTCACATACTGAGAGTGTTAGTGGAGATGTTCTTACTAATGAGGGGAACCTTTAACCTTAATTCGATTAGTGACCTAATACTTAGCACAAGATACCACCCTCGGCTCGGCTCGGCTCGGCTCGACTCTCATTGGCCCAATGATTCCATAACCATTTGTTGCTTGGATGAAAATTTCATAATCACTCTTTTCATGAATGAAACCAGTCTATATAATAAGACCTATTAGGCTAGTCTACATAATAAGGGGAGGGGGGGGGGGGGGGTTTTGTGAGAGAATGTATGTTGGGGGGTTTGTGATATTAAGTAAGCTTATTAATTTAATTAATTACAGGTTCTCAATAGTAGCCAGTAAAATTCAAACTCCATCTTTAATTCTCATCCCACCCATTAACATTAGTATAACTTAAGGAGTTATAACTTATTAGTAGTAGTAGTAGGGAGAGAATTTGGGGGGTCTTATTTATTTATGCCAATTTGCTATTATGGCAGGTTTATGTGTTATTTTAGTCATTGAGAGGAAAGTGGGTGCCTATGTATGCTTGCAGTTAATGCCATGTTTAATTCCCCCCACTTTTGGTCACTAATAATGGGTTGCCTTCTTTCTTTAGGTTTTGGAAGGCAAATGGGGTCCCACTTGAAGAAATTTTGAATCTCCCCCCACCCACCTTCCCCAATGAATTTTGGGGGTGGAGGAGAGGAGATGAGAGGAGAGGAGAGGGTGATCTTCTTGTGAAAGTTAATGTAGATTATTAGCTTATGTCCTATAAACCCTAATCTTGGCTAGCTCCTTTTTTCCCCCCTCCACCAACTCTAACAATAAAAACCACTTTGAAAGTTGAATCACACTCTTTGTGTCCATAATAAGAAGTCCTTTAAAAGCATGAATGGGTGGGGAAGATATTTATGTAGATTATGTTTGTTAATTATGGCACATTGGGTTATCCATGAAGGATTTTCAAAATCATTAGGTTTAGGAAGGAAGTGGGTGGGATGTGTGGTTTACATGTAAGTTTAGTCATAAGTCATACCTTTCTTTTGAACTTTGGTAGGGACTCATATGTAGATAGGGTGTATTTCATAATGGCATGGCAAACCTTTCCACCTCATACACCAATTTACCTTATGAGTTGTGTGTGTGTGTGTGTGTGTGTATGTAGTGTGTACACATGTGCATGGGGACATGAGAATTTTCCCATAGCATTCTTTATGATTCCTTTGAAAGTATTTTCACAACTCTTGTGTCATTGCTCAAGAATCTACTAAAGGAATGAATATTATGAATATTAAATCTCCTTAGATTAGCTTCAGATTTTTTTAATGTAGAGATTTGGGGCTTATGATTTGATAGATTTTTAACTTCAAGAAAACTTTGATTATTGTTAGTTCTTATTATCAATATTATTCAAATTTTCATGAAGGATAACTACCCCATAACAAGCTTGAACACTTGAATGTATACTACACCAATCGGTGATTAGTGTGTTCATCATTAACAATAGATAGAAATTATGATGACATGTATGAAAGAAAACAAAGAATTATCAACAATTATTATGGGGAAAACTTGGGAAGCACCATTTTTATTTTTTTTACTGAAAATTTGTCAAAATGTGAATTTTTAAAATTTAAATGGAGTATTCTGCTGTAATATTCATTCTTTCTATAAAAAAATCACCAAATTTTGAAAAATAAGAAATAATGCCACCACTCTTGGATTTTGATTTGAGTTTGGCAATATTTTTTAAACTAGTCTTTTTATTATTTAGATAGGTTCTAAACACTTTTGCCAAAGGAAAGGTAAATACTGATGCCTCAAATCAACATACAACCATATACATTAATTGATCCTTTTCATCCATGAATATAATTTCATCATTTGGCAAATTTCATCCATGTGATATTTTTATTATTCATGTTGTCAATTTCATGAATATTGTGTGTCATTCATGAAATTCATTTTCATTCATGCAATATATTTCATTAAAATTATGCATGTCATATGGTTTATCTGTTTCATTAGTTACGCATACATTACATTTGTGATAAATTTAATATAAAAGTTCAATTTGATCCACATTGTTAAAGTTCATCTATGTAATTTAATCCATATGGTTAATTCGATTTCATGAACATTCATTTATCGTAAGTTTGCATATGATTAGTTGTATGTGTGGTAGGCTTTGTTCATGAATATAATTTTATACATGCATGGTATAATTCATTTGGATTGAAATTTCAATTTTTAAATTTTTGTCACAACCCTTCCTTTGATGTTACAACAAAATCAAGAACAAACATGGAATTGAGCCAAAACAAAATGAAAGTTTTGCTTCAAGTGAATAGAATCTAGAATGGGATTTCAATCAAAGTCCCATATTGTCAAAGAGGGCATTGGCCTATCTTTTAAATGGAGGAGAATGTTTGAATCTTAAGTTGAATGTGGAACCAACTCTTGAAATGAAAAACAAATTATCCTTCCTACAATGAAAAAAATCACAAGTTTTTTTGGGAATTCAGTTGTGAAAGGGGTTGAAATGTGAAATGAAAGCAAGAAATTGTCGTGCATGAAGTGGAAATGTATGGTAATCAAAGGGAAGCATTTCAAGACTCTCATATTGAACTTTCACTTTGAGAGTTAAGAGTCCCGAGGTGTCCCAAATTTTTGAATCAAAGTTTGAAAGACCAAATAAACCTATCCAAATCGCGCCATCTTTAAATCATTGGCAAGGTTTTTAAAAGTATCACATTAGAATGGGGTCACAAACAAAGACATGTAACACAAGTTATGACCATTTGAAAGGTCATGAGTCAAATTGCCAAAATGATTTTTGAACATTTTAAAAGGTCAAATCAACTTCATTTATGAAGGTATCAATTTATTTTTTAAATCTCATTCCAAGGGCTATAAATTTTGTTGAGAGCTCTTGATTTGGATGCAAAATGAAAAAATTATGAACCCCCAAAATGACAAGATTTATAATTTGGTTTTCTATTTAAAGCTCTTGATTTGGATGCAAAATGAAAAAATTGTGGACCCCCAAAGTGGCAAGATTCATAACTTGGTTGTTTGTTTAGAGCTCTTGATTTGGATGCAAAATGAAAATGTTATGAACCCCCAAAGTGCAAGACTCATAACTTGGTAGTTTTTTAGAAACACTTAAGATTTGAAAAAAATGGCCATTTTATTATGAATCTATGGTTTGAACTTTGTCCATACATCAATTTGGTTCCCACTACACTAACTCCTCCTTACTTTGTATTTTGATGTGTTCAAGTTTTCAACTTGAGAAACTCTTGCACAACCTTATTATTTCAATCCATGAAGCTTTAGAATGCACCCAAGGCTTACAAGTCTTCTACAACACATCATATCAAAAAATTTAACCTTAATACCTTGTGGCAAGCGTTTAGGGGTGTGCAAATTTCATTAGTGTTATCACATTTCATCCATTGATGGACAATGTTATATTTGTGATCAATATTTTCAGTTAGGTATTGGTTAGTTTTCACCAAGGGTTGTATTAAAAAAAGTTTTTAAATTTTCCTTATTTTTCATTATTTATCAAATTTACACTTTATACAAGCAACGTGTGGCACAACAAAGTGGAACGAGAGCTTAAATCCAATGTTTTTCGAAGGTGTTACTATAATAGCATACTAAAAAAATAATCTGGATGATCTCCTTATTGTACATTATATTCTTACCAAAAAAAAAAAATTATTGCAAAACTTATAAAAAATATTTTAAACCTCTATTTTCTATGAAAACTCTTAAATAAGTTTTTTTTTTCCCCTTATTGGGAAGAAGTAGATGTTGGTGAATGGTTTAAATTTTCCTTTCAATTATGAGTTGTAAGTGGAGTTTTGATATTAAAAATATATTAATCACATCATATTACATTGCACAAAACTCACTAAATAACCTTTCTATTATAACATTGTGATTCAATGTATGTAAATTCAAACAATGGTCCTTAAAAAAAAAAACCACAAATGATTCTACATAAATTAAAAATAAACTACCTTAAAGAAGTTTGATTAGCTTTGAAGAAAATGATGTTCATTTACCACCATATTATTAAATATTGGCATGTAAAACACATTAAGTGAATATTTAAAGAATGGGCACTTTTTTAAATATCATATCCATCAGTTATAATTAGTTATAATCCACATATTTTGTGGGATTGTTTTAAGTAATGGAATGAGTTAGATTATGTTCAATTTTTAAAAAAATCCAAGACATGGGAAAAAAATATTTTGAAAAAAAAAATACAATTTTCAAATGACATACAAAAATTCATAAATACATCAAAATATTCTAATATCTCAATTTATGGTGGCCATGGTTTGATAATGATGTGCAACATGCAAATGTTCTTACATTCTTATAACATAACAACATGTAATAGATATGAATGTATAATAGCTACATTTAATATAAAAACTTGAAGAGCAATTTATATCATATGTGTTATAAAAGTCATTTTTGTTTGACTTGTATATTTTTCAACACATTAAGAACCTTGTTTCAAAAATCCCCAAATGATTATCTAGTCATTATTTTAGGAGATTTTAATATCATGTTATTTGGTTGGTGGATTTGATAGTTGTTTTCAAAATTGAGTTGTTTCTTACAAGCAAGGCAATAAGGTGACACCTCAACTTTCAAAATTCAAGTGTTTAGAAATTTCTTAAATACACATTCATTTCATGGTCTTTATATGTGCTTGACCCTTGTGTGCAATGTGTAATGTGCATTATCATTTTATGTCTTTTGCAACAAGTTGTGTGTATGATCAGTATTTTCATCTTGCTCATACTTTATGTATGCAATGCCAAGCAACTCACCATTGTAGTTGATCATTGTTGGAACTTTAATTTAACTTGACTTTTGCTAGGTTTTTGTTGTAAATTGAACCTCCCACCTTCATTTTTTTGACAAATTACTTGTGTGCACTTTGCATTGTGTGACTAACCTCTTTGTTCATGTGTATGTTGTGTGCATGCAAGATGCAAAGTTTAAACGTATTCATGCTTGCAACATTTATATTGGCTCTAACAATGTTCAAAGATTTTCAACATACATCTTTGAGGTAAGCAATTTTACAATGCAACATTCTAAGGTGCACAACATGGTCATTGTGTATTTGAAAGTTGAGGTGGGCCTTCTTTTTATTGGACCTCCAAGGTCCACTACATTATTTTTTTATTAGGGATTAGGAGTTGGGCCTTGAGAATGCTTGTAGTTTCAACCTTGACTCCATGCTTGCAAGTTCCAAATAATTTTAATTCCAAGGACTTATTTAGTGGCATAGTCCAAGGCAATAGTCTTGCACCCAATGGATATGTTTTTTGCAATGTACTTGAATCTAGTAATATGGGTGCTCAGACAAATTGAGTGCATGCCCCTAAATTGCAAAGTGCTTCACCTCATAACTCTAACATAGATCCCAGCATCCTTGAAATCCTTGAGGCCATTGTGTCGTTGAGGATGCATTGGCCCTTAGTCCTAAAAAAAGGATGAAATCCTTGATTGATGTAAATCACAAGTTTCAGGAAGCTTGGGCTACAAAATTGTCCTGGGTAGAGACCATTTTGATTGAAACTAGATATGTGACTTTGTTAGATATTATGTATGTATGCAAATTGAGGATGAGGAAAACCTTTTTGATGATAAGTGAAATTCTGCAAAGAAGCAAGTAGGTTGAAAAAGATTCATGATGATAAATGATCCTTGGATCCAAAATTGTGGGCTTCCAAAAAATGAGATTGCTTATGCTCAACAATTCGCAACAATTGTCCTTCATCAACTTAATGTTGGTTAGGAAACCAAATCAAAACTTGTTCAATTTTCAACTATTTTGAACCTATTGAGTGAAGATACGCAGACAACAAATTATAAGGATTTCCAACCTTTGTTTGAGTTCTTGAAACTTCAATCTATCACTCAAAAGACACAGTTTCAATAGGGCTATTTGGAAATGCCTCAACATATTGAGAATGAGGTGAATATGATCACAAAATTTATTATAAGAATGCCAAGTTTGTATCCTTTGTCATGAGGTCACATCCATGGATAAATGCAAGTTGGGCAAACATGCATATTACATTGTGCAAGATTGGTGTTTAATAACCTTGCTATTGAATGTGCAACATGCACTATTTGGATCTAGAGTTTCTGTGGCAAGTTGAAGAGCACACAGAAGACTCAGCCATGAAATTGGCTATCACCCTACCACCAAAGAGAGAAAACACAGAGGAAGAACAAAAACGAATAGAGGAGGCAGAGTGGGAACAAAGAAGGGAATATATCAGACTAATGGGAGAAGAACCAATGAAGACAAAGTGGGCTTAAAGAAGCTACCTACTAAAGAATTCCAAGCAATATAAGTGTACATTACCCTGAGGTACTATTTCCATATAATGTCCTCCATCAATTTGTCAGGTGGCTAAAACATGTAGGCAGCAAATTTTACTTGTATAGATTCTCTGCAACACCCTCCCTAGCAGCTGGCAATGATGGGGCAGCCATTCGCTCTGTCAGACTGGTCTGAGGTAGAGATGTCCCAAACACAATTAGACGCGGCACTACTAGCCTAACCACATCAATAGGAACAGCAAAATTAACACCTGATGACATCCCTGTCCCTGCACAATCCATCAACAGATCACAATATTCAATCAACTGGTGTCCACTAGCATGATAGAGACTCCTGTGCACAAGGTGACTCTGTTGATGTGGTGATCCACAGTGAAAACCTTGTGACAATTGAGGTAGAATTTAGTGTGTTTACTACGCCTAAAATGCTCACAAATTACTTATAGCTGTGTTTGCCCCTGATACAAGAAGTGGATCCCAGGACCATTGACTGGTAAAAATAGGTGCCTATGAGACCTGTCACTTTCATTACTGATAGAAATAGATGAACACCCACCTCATAACTGTTGACTAGTTATAGGATCCCCACTTTGTTATAATGAGATGAAATAGACAAGCCATTCTAGGACAAAAGAACAAGCAGACATATTACATCCTCCTAATGTAGAATAACATTGAATTTACCTTGACACTGAAACATTCTCATGATAGGTTCTCCACTTCCATTATCAACTATATCAAGGACCACCCACATCGGAGAGCCGTGGTTCTGGAAAGTGCAGTTTAACTCTTGTGTTCACAACGATCTTTCTATTGTCTCCATGAATCAGACAATATATAATATGTGATCAATTTTGAAGGATTCACATATGCACATCTGAGGGGCCCAATCTAGCACCAAAAAAATTCAAAACAAGGGACAGACCTGCACGGGTAAATGTGGCAGTATTAACTCCAATAATACGACCAAAAGAATCTAGCAGTGGACCTCCTGAGTTTCCTGCATGGATCAAGGAAAAAGGATTAGGATCTAGGAAGTGCCTTGTGAGAGATATACTTTCTTCCCCATAAGCCAACCTTTATGTATGTCAAACATACAGTCCCAGTAACATCAACTGTGTATGCTTGAGCACCAAAGACTTCACTTTTGCCAAGTGTGTATAACTTGGCCATCAATCTAAATCTGATCCTTTGACCTGATCAGTGACTATGTATCCATTGAGTCATGGGCAAAGTTTCAAATTCAGTGAAATCTCATGGTATGGAAATGAGATACCCCATCATGCATGTAATGTAAGCACAAAAGGTATGAAGCGCACCAGCATTGATAGGAGCATCTGTCTGGATAGCCCCTGGTATTGGCTTCCCACTAGGAGATGGGATCTCCCGTCCTAATCCACTGATAACCTGCTACATTGAATAGAGTCAAGATACATTGTCAAAGGGAGTTGTTCCAACAAACAACCACTCTAACACAAAGTCTTCTAGTGAAAAATGATTGACATCTGAAGGACAGTGACCAAGAACTTCAAATCAGACAGAGCATATGTGCAAAAGATATTTAACACAGATGGTGTGTGCCTGGGAGAATACCCCAGTTGTAAGGGTGTGTTGAAACCCATAAGGATTGCCAATTGCATAACAATTTTGTCCCACTCGAAGATCGTCAGATGTACCCACTGGAATAGGGACAAGTCTGTTTTCTGGGACATCAATCTCAACCAGCCAAACCCTTCTCCATAAGTTTTATGTCTGTTACAATGATCAGAGGTCTACCATAAAGTAACATATTCACTCTTCCCTAATTCCTAGGCATTGTAGCACACAGTTTGTCTTTATCACCAGGGTCTACAAAAGGAATCTCACTGGCTGTGAACTACAGAACAAATTCTTCTGAATCACTGAAGCTTTTGTACTCTTCCATACCTTAAGAACTGCAAGATCACGGGTAGGGTCAAGGCCTATTAAGCGTGCCTCATGAACTGTTATTTTCCCATCACTCCCCAACACAGACACCTGTTCATGGAAAGAGCCATCATATTAGGAATAACACTACCACAATACAAGCATGAATCATGCTCAAATACTGTCCTTTAAGAACCAGTGTCTTCTTGCAGAATGTATGGTTCTCCAACAATTGTGCATGTGAAGTGACAATATTGCAACAGCCACTTGCACCAGACTAGTTAGTGAATACCCAAATGGTTCCCCTTGGACTTCACCCAGATAAACCTTGACCATGGCAAGGACTGCTGTCTAGTGTACCTGCTCCAGTCTAGGAAGTGTTGATGGTAAAATGAGATGATACTAATCCATAGGCTTAATTCAGAATCCTAAATCATTTCAGCATCCACTTCATAAATGAGGCACATTATCACGAGCTTTCACCATACTACATCTCCATGTAAATGCATCACCATTTTTACCTGTGCCTTTTGTCGCCCTGAAGGATCCATTGCCAATTTCGCCACTACATGATAGTTTGTTACCTGTCCCCATTTCAATCTGCAAATGAGAAATTGAGAGAGAGAGAGAGAGAGAGAACAAAATGACCGAAGCGAAGGATATGAGGATACTACATAGGGAGGGAGACCATATGTCTTACAATATGGCCAAACTTATCCCAAATGAAGCCTGAACCAATGCCTTCAACCTTCACATCCTCCTCACCTACAACAGTCTGCTTCATTGCCACCTTGCTGGTTTCAGCCTCCACATTTTGAACTGACACAACAGATCTTGTTGCGCCCTGCACTTTTTCCACTCAATACCACCCCCCCACCGCCACACACACACACAATTTCTTATATCTCAAGATTTCCTTGCTGCCAAGCTCACCACAAAGGCAGTAGAAAAAAGCAGCAACATGCACCAAATTTTCCAGGGCTCTATCGTCGTCATCATCATCGACAACAACAACATGCACTGTGTCATTCATTTAACGTTACCACCAAAGAAAAAAAATCCTTCCTCCACATCTTGTGTATACTCTTTACGGGAAGTCGATGATGCTACAAGTAATGCAGAGAGAGAGCTTTCTGCTACTGGACCATTCTTCAGGGTAGGAGGAAAAACCACGTACCTCAAAAAGCTGGACCAATCTTTCTTCCTCCTCATCATACTCGTCCTTCACGCTCTTCGGAAACTCCAGTCCATGCATAATTGGCACCTGCTGAAGAAGAAGAAAGGCCGGAGCCGCCGACGACAAAACAATCATTGCAGCACGCCGACCGTAAGAACGCAAGTATGCCGTCGCCGCCGTTACCGCGGTAGCACTCTGCTGCCGTTTCTTCGTCGCAGATACTACTACGACGCCTAGGGCTGAAACTCCACCAGCAATCCCGCTTGAACTTGGGCAAATCCTCTTGAAACTCCTTTTGCTTCCACGCCTGGATTCACAAAACCGTGAAAACACAGACAAAGGAGACAACAGAGAGCGGGCAGTGGAGGACACGGACGCCATCGCTGCCATCGCTATCGCATTTGTGAAAGCTCTGACTGATTTCCGAACGCTCGTTTGATACGCTAATTTTGGGGTTTTAGGGTTTCTAAGTTTTAGGGTTTCCTGCCCCTCCACTCTGCACATCACTTGATGTGTCTCGTTTGAGACGCTAATTTTGGGGTTTTAGGGTTTCCTTGCCATCCACTCTGCACATTAGTTTATGCCTACAATGTGCCCTGTAATTTGCCTAAGGCAAGCTAAAACATTAAGTTAATTTAACAATTTTTTGAAATTATATTTAACATTGATGTTTGGCTTTTAAATCTTTTTTATTCAAAAATTGAATGTTAGTTAACAATAGCTATTAACATCATTTTAACATTAATGTCATGACATATGCCTTTTCAAGATTTAATGTTAATTAACATTTTAAGTATGGATTGGTGGTTAATTTTAACATCCTTTAACACTAGCCTAACATTGGACTTAATATAAATGTGACCATATTTGAAAACATACGTTACCAAATCAAACAATTTGTACCCATTTTCTTTCATTAACAATTATTGCTTTGACAAACTTTTGTTCAATAATTATTTTATTTTCAAATGTTCACTTCAACAAGAAAAATAGAATTTTAAAAATATTTGAAAATAAAGTGGATGAATTTAATTTATTTTGAATATGGATGAATGTATTTTACCTATACATCAATAGATATCATTATTTTCACATGTTATAAACCTAGTTATTTTGGGTTTAGGTACCTAAGTACTTTGGTTCTTGTTCTTGATTTAGGTATAAGGTTGTTAGCCTCATTTCCATAGGTACCAATTGTTTTTTTATTTAGGTGTAGTTTGAGTTTTAAGTTTTATTAAGTAGCTGCATTGTAATTTTTGGAGCACTTTTTTTTTAAGGTATTTATTTAGTTTTCAAGTGTAAGATTTCTTCTATCATTCCTTTTAGCATGCAATTGATCAAATGCAGGTAGCATGAATTGTGGAACTAATGATTGTGGTACCAAAAATACATAGTAGAAGTTGTTCACATGATTGTTTCACCCCATTTCAAGAGGTGAAAAAAAAAAAACTTTGCAATGAGATTTTGATCTCTTGAATGAACCAGAAGGAAATGAAATAAACAGCAAGCCAAATGGCAAAGAAGCGACCTCTATGAAGACCTAAAAAATTCACAACTTTACAAACGAACATGGAAACATTAAAAAAAAAACAAATGATGGAGTTCCAAAGGGATTAAAGGTTAGTAAGTGGAGAAATACACCAATTGGTTTCAATTAAATTTGTGGCCACCAGTCATGCCATAAATTTAAAAATACCATGGTAATTGATTTAAAGCTCTGCCTTTTTTTCTAACTACTTACTAAAACCAAGATGTCCAAATGTTTACGAAACATTAAGTAGATTTAATCTTTGTGAGTGGTTTATAAACATCGAAAAATTGAAGTCAAATTACGGTCATGCAGTTGAAATGGGCTCTACATTTCAATGCAAAAAACATAATTTACCTGCCCTTGAAGAATACCATGAATTGAAGGATGCATTTGTAATCATGTTGCAAAAAATGAGGATGGTTACACAACCACTAAGAACTTGCACTGTACAACCCATAATTTGTGGAATGATCCAATCCTTAGCTCCACATGTGATTCATGACACTTCTAAAGGATTTAAGGTCACCATGGAATGGACACGTTAGTTTTTAAAACTGTACATGAACTAGAACTGTAGGGTTGCCACTACAAATGTAAGTAAAATGCCAATGGATTGGATGGAATGAGGAAGATTCATGGCATATTTTGTAACTTATCTTGCCAAGAACTACAACATTCCACCACGCCTCCTTGTGAATATAGACCAAATAGGGATGCATGTGGGGTGTTGGCATGGTGGGGTGGACCAATTTCAACATCACAAGGGTATTTTTTTTTGTAGTGGGTGTGATTGCAAGTGTTATATTTTATTACATATCTTGGGTTTCATTAATAGGGACTCATTTTCAAATAATATACTTTAATATTTACATGGTACAATTTTTTGTAATGCAAAAAACATAAAATCCCAAAAGCTATGGACTTTTGAAATTGAAAAACTAGGGTGTAACCCCAATTGCAATTAAGCTAATGAACTTTAATTTGGTTCAATGACTTTAAATTAATACATTTCCACCTTGATTAGGGAATTGGTATCAAGGTGGAAATGTATTAATTTATTGCAAAAGAATTTTACATCGTATGAATTGAAAGTATTACACTATGGGTTTTTGAATGTTGAAAAAACACACCTTATTTTTAAAAGTTCATGGCATTTTTTTTAAAAAGTATTTTGAGTTTAAATTTAGCAAACTTGATATAAATCATTAACATTTATAATGCATAAATCACATATGGAAAAAAATTGCTAGGAATGATAGATATCATCTTGTCGTCGTCATGTGTCAACATTGTGCACATTGTAAAACTTGCAAAATGGACTTTAGACCAAGTTTTTTTTTGCTAGGTCTTGGTCCACCCAACCATGCTAAGACCCCTTAGTACTTATCGTTGGAAAAAAGAACATAGGAAAGTTGAGGAGCCAAACAAGTTCAAGTGTTTGGTGTAGAAGATAAAGACATATGAATGTAGTGGCATGATTAACATTAGATGGTAATTTGTTCCTTTTCAAGTGGTATTTACAAGAACCACAAAACAATCATTACCACCTAACAATGCAAGAAAAATAAAATGCATTGCAAACAGATGGGATTTGATATTTAGTGATAACCACTAGTTTAACTTGGAAACAACAAAATAGTTTGTTAACACCATCATGATGCCATATTTTCATAATCAAATTTAAAAACAAACGTTGCCAAATAATCAAACAATGGTGTGGTTGCTAAATTGTTGGTATGTCCACAAAAGGAAGAAATCTTTAAATTGGATGAAAAATAAACTTTCAAACATCTTGTTGATTTTTGTGCTAGCTAATATGTGATTTTACAATGCCTTTTGAAACATGCATTCTAGATGGCTTTCAATGGTTGAACCACAAACATCATCAAGTCACAAATTGACACATGTGCAAATCCTCACGTGGATTTCAAAACGAGCAACTTGAAACCCAAAATTTGTGGTTGGTTACATCAACATGGACAGAGGCAAAAGTAATGAAACCTATGTTAATAAAAGGTTGGGAAAAAATAGCACTTACAAGGGCTTGGGATGCTGACTTTCAACTTGCAGCATTAGAGACCAATACAACAATTGTGTTATTTACAACCATGTTGGAGATTAAAGAAGCAATTGATGTTGTGGATGATTTCAACAAAATAAAAAAAAATTGCAACCATCATGGAACAGTGCTTGCAACACACGCCAACAACAATTTCAAACATAATTGCACAACCATTTGTAAAAAATAAGTTACAAGAATTAGCATGAAATCAAATGTCAAAAAAAGGAATAGGCATAGCAAGCACAATAGTAACATCAAACATGACAACAACATCAGTGACAACAATAGGCATGATAATAACAACAAGCACATTAGCACACTATCAAGTGCACTAGTAGTAGCAAACACAACAATAACAAAAAGTGTGACAATAGTAGTAGCATGTGTGGCAATAGCAACAAGTGTGGCAACAACAACAAGTGCATCAACACATTAACAAACACACCAATAGCAACTTCATGAGTAGCATGTGCAATAGTATTAATAGTAGGCATGACAACAAGCATGGTAACAAAAGTTGGCATGGTAACAATAGTAAGTGCATCGGCACATTAATAGGTGCATCGGTATCAACATCCACATTAACATGCTAGCAAGAAGTGCGGTAATAAGAACATGCACATTAGTTAGAACATGCACCAATAGCATGAACAAGTGCAACAACAATAAGAAGTGTAACATAACATTAGCATGCATAACAATATTAAAAGGTTTAAGAGTTGGAATAACAACAACACATGCATGTACTATTGCAAGGTGAAGTGGAAAACTCATGAGTTTTTAGCTCATTTTTTCCTCCCACCTTTTTTTTCTTGATGTTTTTTACCTATATATTTCAAGGTATTGAACTAGTTGGTGACAATGAATGTGAAACAACCACTTGCTCCCACACAAAAACACAAACCGCTTACTCATGCTTGCTAACATTCTACTATTAAAATATGATTAGTTTTTTGCCACACATTTCCATGTAGGTGTTGGAATTTATGTAGACATGCTTTTAGATGACTTGTGTGTCTTTACAACAACATCCAAACACAATATCCAATTTAAACAGTCACCATAAACCTACATGTTCCCATACCCATGGTTGTTGATGACGAAGGATCAACAAAATATCACCTCACACAATACCACAATTGTTATGTTGCAACCAAAAAGATGAGAGAGGGGTACCTCCTTCAAAAGCCACGGGTATGTCAAGTTTTCTTGCCACTTAGTAAACTAAACAATCCAAAGTTGCATGGTTTAACAATAACAACCATGACTATTGCCTAAGTGCTCCAAGCCAAGGAACAGTGTGCATTCCAAACCTTAAAATTCAATCCAAAAATTATTCCTCAAATCGGTAGTATGCAATACTCTTAGGCTATGGTTTTTTTACAACATAGATTTGTAGTGTGCAAGGTTTCAACTACCCAATGAACATTTTTCAAATTTTTGACATGCACGAATTAGGGTTTTGATCATGTTCAACAAAAAAGTCACATATATATTTTTAAAAATTTACAAATTTTGAAATAATATAATTAACATCGAAGTTGCCTAGGGAATACAATATAGGTGTATAAAACAATGTTGGGCGAATATCTTGAAAATCCAGATATCTTAATCGGATATCATTCAAGATATCATTTTTGAAATCTAAAATGATATCCTTATTTATGGATATCAAAATAATGATATCAAATCATATAATATCTTAACAATTTTTTTTTGGAAAATTTGATATTTAAGGCCAATATTAGATCCATGCTTGGATATGGATATGAAAGAGGTTTAGGTTTAAAGTGCAGGTGTGTAGGTTGTTAGAATGATGAAATAAGTTACGAGAACCAGTGTAGGCCATTACAAGGAAAAAAAAGGTTGTAAAAGAAACCTAAATGTAAAATAAATGGGCTGCACCTTTTTTTTCCCCATTTCACATTATTTTTTTCTTTATTTTCTCCTCTTCACATTGTTTTGTTATGCTCTTCTTTTTGCACTATTCAACTCTCCTCTTTGCATTGTTCTATTCTCCTTTTCGTGCTATTCCACTTTCCTTTTCATGTTGTTTAACTTTCTTTCACGTTGTTGAGTTATCTTCTTTGTGTTGTTATGCTTTCCTTTTCATGTTGCTTGGCTCTCCTTTTCTCATTGCTCTGTTCTTTGAACGAAATGAATTTTTGGACTTGTAATTTATAACTTGTAAAATGTTTTTTGAAAAAAAGATTGTTTTATCTTGATATCCAGATTGGTAGGTTATTCGACGAATATTAATGGTGAAGGATATCCGACCGTATTGAAATCCAACATTAGATTTTTAAATTTTTTGATATATTTAAAGGATATTTTAATTTAATTTTTAAATAATAATAATAATAATATTCATTGGATAACATATAAATGAATAAATTTGAAGATCTTTAAAAAATCTTATATTTGCCCAACACTGGTATAAACATACATTACAAAATCAATTAAACCTTACCCATTTTTTGGTATTATTAAATATATAAGACATATATTACAAAAATTTCCAAACCTTATTCATTTAAAATTTTTATTAGGTCTAAAATACATACATTACAAAATTGATCAAACCTTATTTGTTTTTCAATGTTATTAGATGTATAAGGCATTTATTACAAAATCAACCAAACCCCATATGTTTTTCAATGTTATTAAATGATAAGACATAGATGATAGAATTGAAAAGGTCTATCAATTAAGTCTAGATAATTGGCACTTGGGTTGGACAATCAATTCAACATGAAAATTAATTGTTTAAAATGGATAATAAGACCTATTAGTTGTTAATGATTTTGTAGACTAATTGTGAAAGTTATATTCTAGTGATTTTCCATTTGATATTCCATATTACTAATGAATCAAAATAATAAGAGGAAATGTCCACATTCATTTTTCCTTTGTGAAATTTGGCAAAGGAAAAATGAAATAATATAAATAATAAAATGTAATTAATGAAAAGCTCTTCAACTAATTCTTAGATTCAAACAAGTTGTTACAAACTTCATGATTCTTTTTGGAGTTGTGGTTTACCATTTATAGATGATACCACAAGTGATGATCATTATAATTGATGGTGAAAAAATATTTTAAAATATTGCATCTTATTATATATCATTAAAATATTTTATGATTCCAAGTTTTAGGAACATTTTCATATATATTTTAGGATTAAAAATGATTTGACAAGATGATAATAACCACCACCTTCACTCAACGAACTATCAAATATGTATTAATTACACCCATGAAATAGCAATGAAAATTAACAAAATATTTATTAATTTTTTCTTTAACTTGTTGCCACTATTCAAATAGGTGCCAACAAATGTTAACAAGTGTTTGCTACCCACTTTAACAATTTTAAACACACATGTATTGAATCAAAACAACAAAAAAATTCTTTGGGAAAACAAAATGTAATGTTTTATTTTCTAAAGAAAAATAAAAAAAAGTTTAACAAAATGATGTAAAAAAAACTAAATCCAAGAATGTGTGTTCTATATCAATATCCCAATTCAAATTCAAATTTAGAGATGTAACTAATATGCTAACCAATTCTTAACTAATATGTACCATAATTAATACGATAGTAATAATTTTTACGTACTTTTACTAAAAATGTTCATGCTTGTCAATAAAAAAGCTCTTTATCAATATATGACACACCTTTAGATTTGTTAAATGGTATTGAGGGTAAACACTTAGCTGATTTTTTATTTTGCAATAAAATACAAACTTGAAATGCAATCCCTAATTTCCAAGGTGAAAAATGGTGTAGGAACTCTATGATGCATGGGACTAGTACAAGTTCTTAAATGGGATTCACCATCTTGTCAAACTACACAAACTAAAAGAAAGAATGGTTGATAATGTGGAATAAAAAGGGTGCATGGACACATTGCATGTAACTCACATTTACAAAACACACTGAAACCCAAACTTAAGGAACAATCACCATTTTCTTTCTTATAATAGATATTTTACAATTCTTTACAAGGGCTACATTCAAATTGTATTTTTCTAAAGACTCACTTAAAAGCCTCAAAATTGCTATGTTATATGAGTATATTATATGGGTCCTATCAATTGAGGGGTTGATGATTCTTTCATTTTATCTTTGATTGAATTTTTTAAAAGGTTGGAACTTTTGAAAAGCATTTTCAAATAACATATCAACCTTTCAAGATAAAATCAATTTAACCTTTTTGTTGAATGTTTTAATGATTGGGAATCATTTTGGTAATTTGATTCATAACCTTTTAAATGCCATAATTAATGTTTGTGATTGACTATTGATCAATACCTATTCAACATTTAAAAAAAAACTCAATTTGAATGAGGTTTGATTTTCAAACCTTATTTCAGAGCTTCCCAACTCTCAAAATGAAAATTTATTTTGAAATGATGAAACTCATTTTTTTACACTCTTTCACAATGTTGAAGTCTCAAGACATTTTCTTAACTTGTTTTCATTATCATGCCTTATTTTGGTTGTGAGCCCAAGGTTAAAATAACATCAATATATTTTTGCAACCATATCTTTGATTGGAATACGTTATTTCTTAATAAAATTTATTTTTGTAATGATTTATTGCATTAGATGATGATGAATTTCAATAAATTGCATCTGGAAAGTTGGGTCCTTTGACAGATATTTACTACCTTGAATGTCATTATACATGCCAATGGGTTTCACATGTAGATGATTAATGTTCCAAAAATGTATGAATGTTACATTGTTTGCCTTGTATTTGTGAGATTTTTATATATTTAAATGTTTGTTGATGACACAACAATTGAATTTTGATTCATTTTGCTCCAACTAATAGCTTTAGTTCCCAAAAATATAACCTAATTGTGAATCAAAGGTCATCAATAGATCACTAACCCAATAAACACATGATTGTTTGTTTTTATATGCAATGTTAAAGCTCCAATTGGAGCATTAGCATTAGTAAGCATCCATTGGGAAGTGCACCTAGCCCATAATGTTTTCATTGAAATGCAAATAGCACCCCTTTGAAAACACGTATAGCCCATTTCAAGAAACATGGTTTTTGAAGCCCACATCATTTGTGAAAACATTTTTCTATCAAAAGCACCAACTTTTTGCCTTTCAAGTAATGGAAAGCCGATTTCACTGAACAAACCTAATGTTGCAAAATTGACTCACAACCCCCATTGCATGAAAAATATCAGATTTTTGTATGTAAGATTACATTTAGGAAATCCCAATAACCTTATAAAATAGAGAAACTTCATGGCTTCCCAATTTGTAACTTTTTAAGCAAGTGTCTTTTGAAAGTTTGCAATTTGAATATTGGTGATTAAAATGGTCCACACAAAAGTATCTCATACCTTTAATGTATTACATGTGGTTGGGATCTATTGCTTGCAACAATGGGAGTGTTGGGAATTCACCAATTGGTGAAAATTTTGCATCCCTTATACCTTCAAAGTTCTTTTTGGATTGGTCATGGTATCCATCCACCTCAATTTTACCCATACCCTAATTTTTTAGGGTTTACCATTCCATAGGGTTTTTATTTTAACACAGCCTTAATAAACCCTTGTGGGCAAGCATTCCATTTTGCGAAATGGTGTCACATAGTCCTAGCCCATATGGCAAGAAATTGCCTTCCATAATTTCCTGCTTGCCCAAATCATTATGCCGGGTAATGTTCTCTCACATTAGTTTTGGACCAGACTTGTCTGTTTTGTTCATGGGATCTCACCATAGTGAAGGCCAGCTTCAACACATGTTTGTCAAATAATTAATTAATTAAATATGGAGACTCCATGTTGAAAAATAACATATTTCTGAATATTTCAATAGATTCTTGATTTTCCTTCACAAAAATTTGTTCTTTGAAGATTTTTTTTATTTTTTATTTTTTGTTTTGGAGATTTGAACATTTTTTACAAATAATTTAATTAGTGTCAAAGCTGCCAAGGTACTACTACTACTATGGTAGGCTATCAGTGTTGGGTGGCCATTACAAACAGGAGCAGATCCCTTCTGAGGGTTATCAGGGTGGGTCTTAGGATTCATAACCATGGTTCTCAAGGAATCCAAGACCTGGCTCTGATATATGACCGTGGTTCTCAAAAATTGAAAATAAAAATAAAACAAGGGGTGTGTCACAATGTGTGGCCTTGCCATTTACATTAAAAAAAGGATCTTGAGGCAAAAGAAGAATTATGGAAACTCAAATATTTCACCATGCCAAAATATAATTTTCAAAAAATCCTCTAAATAAAAACCCAAAATCCTTCAAGATATTATTATAACTCTATAACTAATCTCAAGTTTCAAAACAAGACAAAATATCATGTTTCAAAAAATCCTCATATAAAAATAGACCTATTATTATTATTATTATTATTACCTAGGGGCCAAAATCCCTTAAGCTACTATATACTCTATAATGAATTTAAACACAATATCATTGCCTTGGTAGGAGGCAAGGCCAATTAAAAAATGGACCTGAACACTGCCTAGCAGCAACAGGTCTTTGATTCACATTTTCTTCAAAGAACAGAAACCGAGGGTTCTTTGATTGTAAAAAAAAACATTTACAAAACTCAAACTCACTCACGGGTTCTTCAAATTTTGAAATAACCTTACAACATGGATATCTATGGGATCACAAATACCCTTACAACACGGGTATCTATGGGATCACGAAGAATGTGGTGGTGGCTCATTCATTCCTTTAGTGTCATAACAAATTGTTCATGTACAAATGGACTATTTCTTCTCTGGGCTAAGGACCCAGTCAACCAACCGACCAACCTACCAACCAACCACAACAACAAAGCCTAATAATGCTCACGCTAGTCATGCTAGAGTTTCCATATTTTATTGGTTTCGAAACACTTGGGTCACTTTGGCTCCCACTACCAGTCCAGGATCTTATATAACCATTATTATATCTATTGCCATAGACACTGACCAAATAACACAAGGTGGGTGCACTGTCAATTGACCTTTCCTTTGGATGGACAAGTAAATTACTCATCACCTATTGAACACACATATACCACTGTAAAAATTTTTACCTTCAAGTTTTAGATCTCAAGAAATTGATTGATTTTTTTTGGGGCTAGAAAAACACTAGTTTTAAACAAAAGTTTTGCCAAGTTTATTGCAGAACTAGCCCAGAGAGAAGTGGATTAGCAACTAGTTAGGAGGTATTTCAACTGGTATCAACTTAAGGTTTTAATGCACATAATTAGTGTGTGCATAGTGCATTATGATTAAAAGGCAATTTGGCTATTATCAATTTGAGCTTCACAAGCCAAAAAGGTTTAGGATTTTAGTTTTTGCACTTCTTTTCATACTTTAGAGTTGTGATGATGAAAAAATGGCGACTTTCAATTAAGGTGCACATATGCAAAGGATTGGCGGCATTGGCAACATTACTCAGAACTTCATTGCAACGTTCTCAAATGTGCCAAAGTCTGGTAAAACATCTTGAATCGTAACCTTTTTTTATTTAAATTCATTTTTCATTCTTCACTCCTTCCACCTTCACTCTTATTTGTCTTTGATTTTGTGTTTAAGTAGAACCTCCCATGTCACAAGTGAAAACCCAAGAACAACCTAACAACATGCCAATTTGTGTTTCAGCCATCTTGTTCTTTTGGTGCTTGGATTAAATGTATTTTGGATTACACTTACAATGTTCATTGTGGTCGTCATGTTTTGTTTACAAGTTTTTGGGGTGCTAGGGGTGTTTGTGAAGCTATGCATATTTTAACTATTGTGATTTAAACATTTGTTTTTTAGTTTGGTTGATTTTTTTTCATGGACTTTGCTACTCACAACCTTTCTGATTGCAAAGCCCGTCATGGAGAGGCTGATGGAGATTTAATGCAATTCATTAGTTCACCAACATCACTAGCACACCAGTGCATCATGTTATTGCAATTAAGGGGGAAATGAAAGTTAAAGGGGTCAAAATTGAAAAGGAGAATGTGTTGTTTGCTTAGTTGCA
>Ga0116229_10004949_pt1 | contig 21798 bp, 16 predicted proteins | sample S1TSphgellanicum_3_FD_87313 | JGI IMG/M metagenome (GOLD analysis project Ga0116229, IMG submission 87313) | Host-associated microbial communities from peat moss isolated from Minnesota, USA - S1T2_Fc - Sphagnum magellanicum MG | ecosystem: Host-associated > Plants > Peat moss > Unclassified...
AATAGTAGTAGGGGTGTGTGTGGGTGTGTGGGGGTGGGGGAGGGAGAGAGAGAGAGAGAGAGAGAGAGAGAGAGAGAGAGAGAGAGAGAGAGAGAGAGAGGGAGAAGATGCATAAGAACCAAATGAGGCAGACATCAGGGGAACCATTTCCATGCACTGCTTTTGAAGCGAGGAAAGGGGGGAAGAAGACATACTGCGAGACACAATCTTGTGGGCAACTTCTTCATTGGGGAGGAAGACATAGTAGAAGGGAGAGTCCGGGTGATGTGAGGGAGCCTGCTTCCACTGCAAGCCCTGTCCTGGCTTCTCTCCTTCGCTGAAGCCATACAGCTTGGCCAAAGCCTCCACTTCCGGTAGCCTATAGTCCAGCAATCGGTGCAGGAAATAACACAAATACCACATCCTCGCAAAACCCACCTCCCCTTCTCTCTCTCTCGCTCTCTCTCTCTCTCTCTCAGACTACTTCACCATTTCCGGTCTGTCGATAGTTTCTCTCGCTTGTGGACGACTGCTAAGCCCTAAACCCCTGCCTCTCTGAGCGACTTCTTTCTTCTCCTAAACTCCGCAAACTTCTCGATGGAAGAAGAAGAAGCTGCACTCATTCTTGAGTTTGAATTCTCAGAAACAACTTCGCCACCTCCGTTCTGTCGATGGTTTCTCTCGCTTGTGGGCAACTGCTAAACCCTAAACCCTAAACCCCTGCCTCTCTGAGCGACTTCTTTATTGTACTAAACTCCGCAAACTTCTTGATGGAAGAAGAAATTGCATTCACTCTTCTTTGAGTTTTAATGCTCAGCTCCACAACAACACGGAAAGCTGCGAAGAACATCCACCCACCCACCCACCCACCCACGCACCCACCCGACGTGTATCTTCTCTTCGAGAAAGTCTGACCGCCGTCAGCTCTCTCCTCAACAAATCGCAACAACACTTTGTAAATCTCCCAAACGCGTTCGCAATCGACGAAAATCTCATACAAGAATGTGAAGGAAGATCGTGTTAAATTTCATGAATGGACAAAGAGAGAAGCAGAAACACAATCCAATCGAATCCTTTCTGTTTCAATTCGGCGCTGTTGCTGATCTTCTGTTGCGACTGATGGGTTGTCGAATTTCTCTTGTGCCATTCGTGCCGCCTTCCTTTGCAATTATATTTCCTTTTATTGGTCTTGCAAGGAAAAGTTTTAGTGTTTTGTGTTTAGTAGACAAAACTTGTGATTTTTGGTTCCATTGCAATTGTTTGATTTTTGACTTTGCTTGCAATTTTTACAATCCCATTCCAGAATTATGAAAAGTAGGAGAAATTTGTGTCAATTTGGGCCTTTTTATTCTTATTGAACTACGTGATTTGGAATTTCATAACATGAAAGATTGACACCTATTGCACAATGCTTTGAGGATAATAAAAGAAAGATAAAATTTGTTCACATTAATTTGAGTTTTGACAAGTAAAATACATTCTTTAAAAAATTGTTGTAAAATCTTCAATAGGTTGGAAAATTTTACTTTCTTTTTTAGTCCATATTTGAGGTTTGAGAAATATGTAGTTTGAATGATATAGGTTTACAAATTTTCACTTTTTTTCTTATTTCATACTTGAGGTTTGAAAAATATGTAATTTGAATGATATATTTATTTATATAATATCCTTGGGTGGTCGTCCTTTTCATTTATCCATCCATCTCGTCATTCGTCGCATCATTCGTCCTCTCATCCGTCCCAATGATGGTCACCAGTGCTACTCGTATATATATATAAACTTGTTTGCAATTGTAATAAAGATCAACAATTAAATTATAATATGTTAGTCCACACTATGAAGGAAAATAATTTTTTTTTGATATTAAAGGGGAAAAAAAAATGCAAACTTAAGACTTGTCATTGTGTGTGTGTTTCTTTTTCCAAAATTTTAATGTTGTATCAATCACAAGGATCCCAAAATAAAATAAAATAAAATAAAAATGGCAATACTTTAATGAAATAAAAGAAGCTCCCAAACTAAAATTTGGATTGAAATGTGGTGAAAAACAGTTCCCCAAAAATTAAGGAATATGAGGCCAATTTCATCACATTTCACCTGATTTTTAAAAGTTTGATGCCAAATTATCATCAAATTTCGATTGTTTAGACAATTTTTAAAAAACCTCTTCTTGTTTAATGCCAATTCTTTCTTTGGAAGGCCTAGTCTAATGATGCCACAGGAAAAAAATGGGGAAATCAAAGCACCCAGTAGATTCAATAGTTATTGTTTTAGGTGGTGAATTTTCACCATTTTGTTAAAAAAAAAAAGGTGGGGGGAGGGGTCAACAACATCAACAAAGGATTAAAAAACAAACCTAAAGTTGCCAGATTTTTGAATTTAAATAAAAAAAAGATGGCTGGATTTCTCCCATAGGCTGCAACAAGCCACAATAGAGAAGAATTAAATTTTTTTTTGTACTACCTATAAGATTTGTTTTGCAACCAAATATGAGTAAATCTTGTTGTTAATGATTGCCAGTCTTGTAACATAAAAAAAATAAAAAAAATTATCATTTAAGTATATAATTTAGATTTAATAATAATAATATGAAATTAAAAAAATTAAAAAAAAAACAAAGTAAACCAGACCCAAAACCTTAGAAAACAAACCAAAAGTGTTGAGAAAATGATATCATGGTAAAAAATGAAGATGTTTCCCCCATCCACCCCCCTCCCTCCTCCATACCGTCATTAACCCCATGGAGCACCGGGTGGCGACCGGGCATTCGGAAGGGCAGCCTGCAGCTAGGGTACGGACTACCCAAAGCAGGTGACCGACAGCCTTGGAGTGCAAGAAACAGCGTCTAGGATTCCGAGCAGAAGAACCTTTGAGAGTAGAGAGAATTGGGTTGTGTTCAAGGCACCGATTTCGAAGTTGGGTTCTTCTCAGATTGTGGTTATTCTTTGGTTTTTTGAAACTGTTCTGAACGATTGTTGTGTTGGGTAGCAGCTACAAGTGTGCGTGTGTGTTTTGACCTAGTTTCAGTGATTGCTTGAGAGAAGGGGATTTGCAGCTATGTCAGGAGCACAACAAGGGTATTACACCGATAGGCAGCAGTATGGGACATTCCAAGCGCCGCCCTTCATGCAACAGCCACAGATTCCAAGTCCAGGCGGGATGTATTATCCATCTGTCCCAGGTTTTACTCTCTCCGTTCTTCCTCTTCCTCTTTTTCTTCCCAGCAGTTTGAGCTTCCTGTTCTTTTCCAGTATTGCTAAATAGAGAGCATCATTAGAGTTTCTAGCAGTTTCAGTCTCATCAACAACTGTTAGATATTCAAGTTATTTCAAAAGTGGGGCATCTTCTTGTCGTTCCAGTCTATACCCTATCACCCAGATGTCTGTAATTGTGCCCCAAGAATCAAAGTTGCTGAAAGGAAAATGAAATATCGTGAATATAGATCTTGAAGCAAAGCGGTGAAATCATATCAGTGTGATCATCAGTGTCATATGTTTCTTGTGTATGTGGAGAATCTGGGATCGCAACTAAAAATTTTCAGACTAGATGGACTATTAGGGTTAATATCTATCATGCTCCTAGTATGAATCAAGAGCATGTCCAAGTGTACAAGCCCGTGACCATGTATAACAAACACCCATTTGGGGCTTTGTCTCATTCTGTGCAGCTTTCCCTCGGGTAGCAGATGGTATTCCCTTAAGTGGAAATTACAACTATTATCCAGGTGGCGGATTGGAGCATTCCATTCGTGAGGGTTGCTGTCATCATGGAGACCCAAATAACCTTCCGTTTTGCGGGGTTGGATATGGCTGGTTCTTGTAAGACTTTTGAACTTGAGCCTACTAAAAGTATGAGTATTTGTTTAATTATGTGGTTAGACACTTGATTAATCAAGAGACAAACACTCATGGATTACTATTCATGGATATGATTTTGCTTGAGTGCTAGGCAACATCATGACTGAGTCTTCCTGTTGCGAGAGAAACTCAGGATACAGATTTCATATAATGGTCTGCCCAGAATTTTAGGCAGGCTCTCATATGCTTATCTACATCCACTATTGAGAGCTGATGAGGCCAGTGGGTAGTCATGGCAGCTTATCATTGCTATCTGTGATGAAAGTGATGGTCTCACACTTTGTGAGTGACTCTCATAAGGGTATGACTGCACTCATTGTCATGTTACCTTCAAATGGTTGTTGTTGCAATTTCACACATATGGATATGATTTGGCAGCTGGGAAGAAAAATTGTAGGGTTACAATTGAGTGAAATGGATGTGGATTGGAGAATAGCTTGTTGTCATCATGTGCTTTTCACCACCTGCATACTCATGGGCATCAACATGTGAATCCAATGACCCAAATGGTTGGTACTCATGATTACCATGCAAGTGGTCATTGGCTCAATTCCGCATTAGGCCATATGCTTGATGTCACCTACTATAGTGCACCCAAGCTATAGTTGGGGTCATCTGGGCCAACCAGTCACTTGACAGAAATCCATGTGAGGAATGGGAGGCAAACCCTCAGGAGTGTTTGTCAATTGTGTGGGCATCAAATTGATCATCAAATGGAATATGTCAAGAGTGTTCCATAAGTATCTTGGATACATGGAGATTTGCACCTTATACATGAAGAATCACTGGAGGGTTGGTGCCTATTTAACTGCTGTTTCAAATTTGGTTCTGACCTCCATTTGCAATTTCATTGAGCAGGTTCCTCTTGGGTTTTTTTTTCCTTGGTGTTCCGTGGTATGTTGGAGCATTTATTTTCTGTTGCCTTACTCATGACTACAGAGAACGTTCTGGACTAGCTGCATGTGCCATTGCGGTATTGTCATTCCTTCTCTCACTTCATTCCCACTACCTCCCTGTTGTTGCTGTTCCAAAGTGCTCAATTCTTTAAGTCCCACTACCTCTCCATTGTTGCTGTTCCAAAGTTCTTAATTCTTTAGAAATGAAAATCATTTTTATGGTTTTCCAGCTTCCTCATTCATAAACTTTGACCAGCAAGTCTTGCTGTAAAACTTGAGTGGGATTCTGCAAAGGAGGGAAATAACAGCTTGTATTGGAAAGTACCATGTTTGAGTGCTTTGTACACTTGCTGTTCTGTCAAAGATTGTTTTCTTTGTGTATCCTTTGGAGTTCAAGAAAGTGGTTTCAGGTAGTTTGTCTATGAAATCTGATGTTGGAAGAACTTCTGCAAAAAAATTCAGTGGAGGTGTGCCAAGTAGTGCAAAGGTGTTTGTTTTGAAGGCTGATGTTTTCTCATGTTTTCTTTCATGCAGGCTATAATGCTCTTCTTGGTTGGTGGTGGCATTCACATAACATACTTCTTATGACTTAACTACATCAAAATGGTCATCACTCCATGACTCATTTGATTCATTTTTTTGGGTGTTTCAGCATAAGAAACCTAGACACTACTGCAATATGCTGCAGGAGTGTTAGCAGCCTTATGTGTAACTCAAGATGTAGATTATCTGTAGCTTTTACAACTTGTTGATTTTACTTGAAAAATGAAAGCCTTAGTTTGGAGCTTATGATATACCAACAGGATGAAGTGTGACTAAATCTGTCTTTCTTAAAACTTTGGGGAAGAATAAATTTTACACCATGTATGTTTCATTTTCTTAGAACTTTATTTAATTTCTATAGATGTGTACATCCAAGGCTCAAGCCTTTAGGCATGAATAAATATTCTGTTTTGTCCACTAAAATGAAAATTTTCTCTAGCTATGCAGGTGAAAATTAAACCTCATTAGAGCATATCCTACCTTGATGCTTATAATTGGCAGTTTTTGCTGAAATATGTAGTAACCCAGTGGCAGAGACTGCCCTTTGATCTTAACTGAATTCAATTCTCAAGAAGTTTGGCAAAGAATTGGTTTGTAGTTACTTCAGATTGTTAGTATACCAGATTCCAATATTGTTTGTCTATTGTTCATAGCTCATATTAAACATAGTGTGATAGAGCAACAAAAAAAGTTTGAAATAAGTAAAACTTTCAATCAAGATCCAAAGTGTATGGAAGTATCTCTGCACTTCAATGTAAAATACTTCCATGCACTTTGAATGCATTTTAAGTTGCTACAAATGTTATGGAAAATCACTCTATGCATTCTGTGACAATTAAGGAAGATTGAACAATTCTTCCTCAGTACAGTAACAAAGAATGCTTAGTTCCAGAGTATGCATACAGGTAGAATGCTACACTAGAGGAAATATCGAAGAAATACTGCTGTCTCCAGTCTTGTTGGGATTACTGGGTTTCTGGAGCCTATCTCATGCATGACACAGGATATCAAACTCGCAAGGTCTGCAATGCTTTCCTGCATGAAATGCTTTCCTTCTCTCCTCTCCAAACTGGGCTTCGATTTCCCATTGAGTGTTGAAAATTGTGTCACTGTTGAACATTGTGTAATGCAAGAAAGTGTTTCTGGGTTGGTTTCTTCTCTACAGAGATGGAGGAAAGTTGGATAGTATCCTGTTCCTGTCCTAGGACTACTTGGAAAGGTTACAACGTCCGTTCTAAGAGTGAGTACACAGTTCCTCAGAGAGTACACCTAGTTCATCAGCTCACAACAAAAAAAAATAGCAGGCCAGATAATGTAAAATTTTTACCAATCTGTTGGAACTGTGCAGATGATGGAGTGAAACACCCATATTGATGAAGGTTTCTTTCAGCTGTTGCAGTCTTGTTTGAGGATCTATAAGCGCATCAAAGTTGACTTCCATTCCCCTCTGTATTGCAAATTCCAACTGCATTAATGCCATCTTTGAAGTATCAGTACTTAGTGGAATGACTAACAATTGTCTTATATGATCTGTTCTTCAGTGACACTTTTATCACATTATTTGAAAAGAAGTTTGGTTGATTACAACAACAGGGCAACTGCATTTCCCTGACATTAACAGCTATCAAGCTGGCTTTTAGTTGCAATATTTGAACTTCATATGTGGGAATTGGGAGCTACCACAGTGCATGGACACTACTCAGCAAATGAAACACTCAGAACTCTGGCACAGGAAATCAAGAATTGGTAGAAACAGACCTGTCAAGGTCAATAACTGCTACAATTAAGATCCATGGCATGGGGTACTGAACTAACTCCAACCTTGAACTGCTCCACCAGCCTCCTGTTGCACACCACCCCATAGGCATCTGCACACACCACCACCAGTTGCATCAAGAAAACTGCAATTCCTTCACAGTCTACCAAGCTTCACTCAGACTGCTAGACTGCCTCCTTCAAGCTGCATGCACAAAAAACCTTGCAATAAAGTCCCCCCCTTTTTAAGAGCACAAAGGGGACCTCAGACATACAAGTAGCAAAAAGTCTAGAACATTCTACAACAGTGATTCAATGACAGTTCAAACATGGGCCTTTAGTAATGTGAGGAACTGCACTAAACTGCTCAGGCAAGCTTACCTCAAAGACATGCTGCTCAACCATTGAAGTGACCATTGCCCACTGGCTCATGGGTCAACCACCAGAACCCTGGCACTGCTGAGTGGGTTGCATGTCTCTCCATTCACAGCACTTGCAGAAATATCAGAGCCTTGCTCATTTGTGCACCAATCTACAAGGACAACACTAGAGAAAGGTTCAGTATCTGGTGATGTAAATCCTACTAGAAAAATAAAATCATGGACTTCAGCATTTTCCAAACCAGGACTCATTGTAAGGGGTTGAATACATAGTTGCAGATGATGACATCTAGTGTTTGCATGTCTCAACGTGATAACATATGTCACAACAATTGTCCTACCTTGCCAACCTATGGAAGTATTTTCAGCTGCCAGGCTCCAATGGCCCTGAAGGATGTCATCCACATCCGTTCCTATGTCTGAATAGGGAGAAGGAGGTTGCTCATAGCCCTGATCATCACTGCCATCCCCAGAGCTATCCTCACTGGTGCTCAGCTGATCAGCTACAATTCCATCATGTATACAACAATCAGCAACATATTTTACTGTATTTAAGAAGGAATTTGCAGAAAGTATGTGAGGTGAGAAAGTAATGATACCTTCAGAATCAAGGTCTCCAGCATTTTCCAGAGGCAGGTTGCCACATTCCAGTTGTGTCACAGGAACAGTGAGGGGTATGATAACACACATTGCACCATGGACGACACCCACAGCATCTGTCCTCTTGCTGGCAAAGAGAAACACCTCTAAAGTTTGCCCCCACTTTGTCTTCATGTTCCAGATTTGCCCAGCTGAATCACCAACCTCAATTGCAGCCTTCAACACATCTTCACAGTCCCTGCCCATAATCCAAATGTGCATCAACAGAAAATTTAGCTCCTGAATTGAGCTGGCCCAGCAGCTTGTGTTTTAGACAAAAACAGGAAAAAACATCTCTCTCTCTCTCTCTCTCTCTCTCTATCTCTCTCTCTCTCTTCATTCTTCCTATGTACTGTGCAAGAAGGAAAAGTGAAGAAGGGAAGGAAAAGCATGGACTGACCTTTTGCAAGCTGGTGATTGGGGTGTGAACAGAATTGATGCAAAATTAGGGATGTCAGCCACTTCAAGCTCATGCCAGCCACTGAGATCTGTAGCACGCCTGCAAACATACATATATCTCCAACAATACTTCTCTTTGAGAAATGTGACAATACCTCTCTCCTGGCAACACATAAGGCTAGGAAGATCATTATTGAGGAGGAACACTGCTCCTATGTTCAACTTTGTACTAGTTCCATTCATTGTCACAAGTGCATAGAAATCTATCTAACACTAAACCCATCAGCTGCTGCTTGGCAGCGGATGAGAGAAGTGCCTGAACAGAGTTGATGCGAAATTAAGCATGTCAGCCAGTCACTGAGATCTGTAGCATGCCTGCGAACATACATACATGTCCAGAGAAAAACAACAATACTTCTCTCTGAGAAACGTGACAATACCTCTTTCCTGGCAATACGAACAGCTACAATGGATCATTGAGGAGCAAGCACTGCTGCTATGTTAAACTTTGTACTAGTTCCATTCATTATTACAAGTGCACAGAAATCTATCTAACCCTAAACCTACCCGCAGCTGCTTGGCAGCAGATAGAGAGAAGTGCCTGCCTACACATACGGTATACATGCAAAACTCACTTGTTCCATAAGACACAGCGCATGTTGAGATCAGCAGCAAACAGAGGCACAGGGAGCTCATCCGCGTACACAAAAGAGTTGCCGCTGGCCAGCGGCGGTAACTGCATCCCCATGAATGAAGAAGAAGTGCAGCGCGGCGGCGGGTGGCCCGCCAGCTCCAGCACAAAATCCAGAGCCGCACGCTGGTGATCCTCTCTTGTGCTAACAACGTCGGCTGCTAACAAGTCTCCTACACTTCTTTCGTACAGAGCATCCATTACAAGACTTTGCCTGCCCGTCTCTCACTCTACCTCTCACTCACACACAATGTCGCGCAGGAGGATGTCTCTCTGTCACTGCCTTTCACCCACTTGTGCACTCCAAGATTCCAACAGAACAGAAACAAAATCCCAAACACTTGAAGACTCCCCAGGGTTTGTGCTATATTTTTATGCAGAAACAAACCCCGCAATTCTTGCTCAGAGTTTGGTAAGGAGAAGAGGATTCTCAAAAGCAAGCAAACATTCTTTAGTTGTCGGACGGAGCATGTAGGGTTTCACGTGGGGCGCTTCCACGTGCTGCCAAGACGTTCGGAGTTGGCAGTGATGATGCGCAAGCAACCTTCCTTCCTCCGCTGACGAGCCAAAGATTGCTCCTTGATTTGCGGGGGGGAAATTATGAATCACATGGGACGCCAACCCTCTCGGGTGTTGCTGCTCGCGCGGCTGAAAATCTGTGGCAACGAGGGAGGGAATGAACGTCAGCAGCTTTTTCTTCTACGTCCACTGTGACAAAACCACTCCTGGCAAACAAACAGACAAACAAAGCCGCCAACACTGCGGTGACATCTGCTGCAACGCAGGTTCATCGGCGTTTTGTTGTACGTGCCTCGTGGCGTGCACTCCGTCAACACTACTGCAGTGACCTCTGCTGCAAACCAAAAGTTGTTGGCGTGGGCGTGCGCGTGGCGTGCAGACCGATGTGGCTTTGAAGAAGAAGCGATGCTGGTGGAATTGCATGAAGACACGAAAGTCATCCCGTCAGAGTTCAGGTGGTTTTAAGCACCTTCTTGCAAGCGTGATTGTTGCCGGACTTTTTTTCTTCTGTCAGAATTGATATGGACTTTGCTGATGGGGCTCAGATGTTCGCGGACAAGCTCGATGTTCGTGCAAAAATACCAAACTTTACCTAGCCAGCCACTCACCCTGTGTGGCCTTCAGCAGAGCTCAAGCAAAACTCTGCACAGGGTGTCTAGAACTTGAACATTTGCAAGTTGCATCCAACAACAACTTTCACAAGCAGGAAATGACCATCATGCACTACATGATACAGAACATGAACATGGAAATTCACAGGATCTGATGATGGAGCTGCAAAGCTCGGAATCAAGCCAACAGAGGAGACGACAGGCCTCATATTGAGACATGCTTATTGAGAAACTAGAAGCAGTGCCTGTGAGGAAGCGAGCTGCAAACTGCCAGGCATCAAGGCAGCAAAAAACCCCACATATCTGTATTACAAGGGTAGCAGCATTTCCAAAGGCTCTTTGATCATGAAAATTCCTGCTGCAAACAAAGATACAAACTGAACACCTGCAGCTTGTACAAGCAGCTTTGCAGCAACGACATGAAGTCTAGAAGAACAGGAGAAAACAGCTTCGGTGCCACCACATGAATTACAAGAACAGGAGAATGTACAACATCTGAGATCCACATATGTGATGTATCATCTGACAGTCTCCTGCCATGCACCTTGCTTGCTGCCAACATACTCCTGAAGATCAACTGGATCTATGAATTCTCTATGACATAAGAAATTGCAGAAAGATGCTGGCAAAGTAGCAGCTACAATGCATGAATTGTCATATTATGTATCAGAAGGTCACATGGTTTTCTGATGACTTTCTGTTTTGTGTCTTTGTCCTCATGGGCTTTGCTGTTGTTTCTATACCTGTTTGCCATCATTTTTTGGTCCCAAACTGAGCTCACCTGTGTCAACCAACCTGCATAGGGTGGCTGACTTGCAGATCTACTCTGAAGAGATTGACCTGCCAAACTGCTCCTCCCTGCTTGCATCACAGTTTCGCCCTCCCTGACAACATCAGATTGCATCTTGCTGAGATCTTGTACATGGACTTGGTTACCAATCAAATTTTCTTCAAAATTCTTGCCTTCATGTCAAGGATTTCCCTAGCAACAGAGCTGGATCTGCTGCCTCTTGTGCAATGCTGCAATTTTTAGCATCATACTTCTTGCCACTGCAACTTCTTTTCAAGCTCAGCAGCTACCTACATCACCCAATGTATCCAAGGTTACAAGTTACAAGAAATCTCCAAACTCACAATTAAAAGGGTAAACAGAAACCAGGTGAGAAAGGGAATCTTTAGAGGGTAGCCCTTATTCTTCAGAAGGAGACTGAGACTGACCAACTGAGAGAGATGAAGAAAATGTTAGAACCATAGCTGCAGAGGTTCACTGACCATCAGGTTCATAGCATGACATTGTTGGTAGTGACTGACATTCCTCTTCTAGATCTTGAGCTTGTGCTCATAGGTTAGTGGCTGACAGTAACCAACATATTGAGTTTCTGTTACAAGTTCAGAGATGACAGGGATAACTCATCCATGATGTTGGCTAGCTCACTGAACAGAATAGATTATACAAGCAACTAGAAAGAGAGAAGGAAAACAGGAAGAGGAAGAGAAAGAAGAGAAACCATGCTAAGATTTATGAATCAGACAAGAATCAGAATTTGACAAGCAGCCTGAAATTCAAAAGGATTTATGTTACAATTCCAAATAGAGTGCCCAACAGTTGGTTGAGAGGAACCTGCTAACATGGTCTTTTCCCCAAGTCCTGGTCGACTGGGTGGGATAGGAAAGTTGCTGCTTTGGTTCATGAAGAACGCTTTGCCAATGACCTCACATGGCTGCACCTGCTTTAAGCTCCTTTTCTCTAGACAACCCTTGTTTAAATCTCCTGAGAAAACCGAACCAGAGGAGGTAAGTAAATGTCCAAAGCAAAGAATTGTTTATGAGAGCAAATTCAAAAACACATCAAAAGTATGAACAGGATGAACAGGACCATCTGGAGGCAAGGAACTTCCCCTGCTGTCTGTCTCATCAACCCCAATGAAACCAAAATGACAAGTGATGGCTGAACCCTGACTCGCCATTCTCTGGCCCAAGGAGTGACATAACATCCCCGCATACATCAGTTCAGGTTAATCACACATTCTTTGCGGTCTTTGCTGGTTTATGTATCATCCCCATTTGAGCTTTTACCCCACACATGCCCACGAGAGGACTTTCTACAATTCCATGACTTGGGGTCTGTCACATTGTCCATCTCAAGTTGTCAGAACATATAACATCAATAATAGCCATGGTAGCATATCTTTATAAGCTCACAGCATAACCAGACCTCATCACACCGATGAAGACCACGGTTTAATTGAACATGATTTTCCCTGAAATCTCTAGTTCATGCCATATCAAATGATGATCATCTCGACTTTGATTGTGGTTGGAGGGCAGGTTTTGCCCATCAGGACCCAACAACAATTTTTTCAACAGATTGTGCAGTGCAGTGTCTTGCAGTAACATTTTGAGTACTGGAAGTTTGGGCAGCTAGCCTCCTTTTGACAATGCAACCCACAAGATGCTCATTGCTATGCAGTCTGAATGTGAGAAACCTGCACATGATCAGCAATTGCAACTGTTCAAACCATAGCAACTTTTCATATGTTTTTCTAGTGAGTTGTGCTCACAGTCTTCTCATAGCTTTACCAGTCAAGCATTGACCAATTGTAGGAATTGTAAGAGCTGTGAATCAAACTATGACTCATTGGAAAATAACATCTGTCCCTTTTTAATGAGAATATGTGTTCCTAGAGTTCCTAACATGCTTAACTACATATTTTCAACTGCCTTGGAGCTCTCCAATGGAAAGCAACTTTCCTTCGGGCAAGAAATAAGGCCCTATGCCAGTGGCTTTCCATTAGGCTGGTATGATCAGAGCACACTGTAGCACACTACGTGTAACTGTGATCACAACAGCCTAATGGAAAGAGACCCTTAGTGCACGTCAACAATAACACATGTCTGATACTAGGGCAAACACTCTTTGCAAGCATCAAATTGATCAATCGTGACAACAATTGTATATAGAACTCTAATTTAAACTCTAATTAAATTGAAAGAGCAACATTAGAAAGCTATAGTTTAGTCATTAAATAATGCTTGAAACCTTAAACTGAAATTTCGTAAAATGTACACACAGAGGTGTTAAAAATAAAGATTATTTCATATTGGTAATCACGAAATTTGTGAAGGCTTCTTTACAAGTGATTATTGGGTCTTGGACAATGGGGAGAAGGACATGGGGCCAAGGGTGTATTGATGCAACATTGTTGGGGGAGCCAATGCCTATGGGAGGTGAGAAGGGGCAAGTATGGTGGAAGCTTCTAGTAACATCCGTTGTTTATTTTGGACACACATAACATGTTCCAAATATTGATGACAAGGTTCATTTTCTCTTCATTTTCCACATCTTGTCTTTCACAATGCACATGTGGAGTTGTTTAATGCTTGAGTTCCAAAAATTATTTTGGAAGATCACCTAATGTAGTCTTTTAATTGGTATGACACCAATCAACTCTTGTTGGATCAACGACAAATCATGATTTGAGTTCAATGCTAGTTCAACTACAAGTTCATGCCACTATGAGTAGTTGGAGGAAAATATTCAAATTAGGCTAGATGTGCAACAACAATCAACTTGTCATTCTTGGTACAAATTAACAATTGTGAGGTAGATAACAACTTTTATTTGTTTGTGCACTTGTCCACCGATGGCAACCTTTTTGTGTTCACCAACAAGGATTCCATAGAAGCTTATGATGCAATGCAAAGAGCCAACTCGTTTAGCTACTTTGAAATAAATATGGATGTGGAAGGGAATGGCAAGTACTTAAGTTGGAGATTGTGTGCACCTTGCACAATGCAACAAATGTTTTGAACAACAACGACTAGTGACATTAGTCTTCAATGCCTTCCCAAACATTCTTCAACTTCAACTTAACAACTACATGAATAAAAAGTGGAACATTGATATTTGTTTTCAAGCTTTCAAATTTCTGCCCATGACAATCCAAGTTTTTTCATGTCTGTTTGGTAGCACTTGAAACCGCCATCAAGTTTACCATATGATGTCTTTGAGGATCTTCTCATTTTCTACCCTTGGAACCCTTATGCATCTAATTATGGTTGCAATGTAACATGACATTTGTTCAAGCTTGAGGATTGTAGTTGTTCTTGAAGATTAAACAAGTGATTTCTGGTGTTTTGTTTTTATTCAAGTGGTGACACAAGAAATGGTGGGTGGTGGGTCAATTGGGCTTCTAATTGTAGTGATTTAAAACTTCTCATTTGCTATATGGGTTATAAGGTGTTGGGTTACTTGCTAGAATCTCTAGAAAGTTGCAAAAGAAAACCCATGTTATGGTTATGCTAAAGCCAAAATAACAACAAATCAGAATGAAAGGTGATGTGATACAAGTAGAACATTATTCAATTTCATTGTGTTATTCTAGAGTTTTTTCTCCATTTCGTATATGCAATCAATGCCAAAATCTACAAGAATTATGCCAACAAGTAATTCATGAAAATCTAGTCCATGCATTAAGTTTGAACTTTGATTAGAAACTAAATATGTGGGTGATTGTCACCGTTCCAACTAGTCTTATCCTTTTTTTTTGGGTGGGTTTTTTTTGTTCTTAAAAGTCAATTTTCCTAAATTTGTTTGTTTATTGATATCTTGTTAGGCTTGAAATATTTTCAAGATTTTTGACTATGTTGACTCTATTGAGTGTATGTTTATTGTGAACATGTAATTGAGGTTTGTTTGTTTGTCTTAAGGTAGACAAAGATAAGGAAATCTTACTAAATGCTAAAAACCCAAAATAAGATTGGAAAGTTGGTTATTTTTTCTACTAATGAGGACAAGGAAAATATCAGCATTATAGACCTAACATACTTGGTTGTATGTGTTGGCACTAGTGGTGGCAATGGTTTTACAAAGAAATTGTTTTCAACTTAATTGTCATAGGAAAGATCTTTTACAATATTAATTTGTGTAGTATTGATGATGTTGTAAAATTGTACATTCCAAGTAGCATGCACATGAACAAGCAAACAATAATGCCCACAATTCTTCATATTGGATTCTTCAAAGAGTTTGTAAGGAAAATTAATTCAGATTGGAGAGGAAGTGTGAAACTTCACAATGTGATTATGATAAAATATTTTGAGTATTATTCTTTGTTTGTTCACTTATTTTCATTGTGTGTAAATGGGTGCATAAACTTGAATATAATACAAAGGGTTTTGCCATTGAACTTATTTTGAAATGTTTGCAAATGGTCCCTTTGTGCAAGAATAAAGGTTTAATGTATACCTTTTTAATGAAAAAATATTTTAAAATGATTATGGAACTACTTGATCATGGTTATAGTGAGTTGTGTATTTACAAAGCTATGAAATGGATAAGCATGTGCCAAGGGAACTAGATGACAATTGTGATTCTTTTGCATAAGTATTAAAAGTTTTTTTCCTAGCAATACATTAGATCTAAAAGCTTGAATTGTTGGAGTTTCATTATGAGAATATAATTGTTTTTCAACTAGGCTTGCAATCTAGTTTTAGTTGTAATTTTGAATTACAATAACCACTTGCAATTTAATGTTTTTTAACAACTTGAATGTTGTCAAATGAGTTGGAAGAATTACAATGACACAACTCACCATATATGAAATTGTATACATATGTAACTTGTGCAACTATGTTCTAACTTTATCATTGTAACTACTATGCCATTACATTATAACTATTGTGCCACTACATTGCAATTATTGTGTAATTACATAGGCAACAATGTGTTAATGTGACAATGATGTGTTAACAAATCATCAATGGACATGTGGAAATTTTAAATTTTATTTTGATATTTAATATTTTCTAAATTAAATTTTAATCATTCAACTTAGGATTGATAAGATGTTGAAGTGTGGTGCTTAGGTCAATAGGTGGGTAGGCATTACTACCTATATTTCCTAGGCTAGGTATGTAATTAAGCCTAGGTAGATAGGTAGGTAGGCTTAGGCTAGGTAAACCTTCATTTGGGATAATCTTATTTTATTTGGATTTAACCTTTAAAGCCAAACCTTATTTTATTGGTTTATTCCAAATGTCACTTGTTTTTTAATACTCTTAGTGCACTTATTTATATATTTTACAAACTTGAAAGGTATAACAAACAATATGAGATAAAAAAATTAGTTGCATCTTAATTGTAATTCACTTGCAACTAATACAAGATAGTTAGGTTAGTGAACAAACACTTGAACTTTTAAAGAGCTTTAGATATTAATAGATTGTCCTCTTTTTTTCAAGTGCAAATGATTTTTTTAGACTTTAACTTCATGTACCCACAACCATTTAAAATTTTAATAAATATAATAAATGAAAAAGATATGGTTGTAAAAAATAAGTAGGGCTAATGTTTGGTCATTAATTTTATTCACACTTAAGGATTTAGCACATTAATATTCTTCATGGTTCTTCTGTGTTGTTCATTTACCTTTGGAGCTTAAATAATTAATGTTGATTTTAATTTTTCACACCCATATTATTTTAGATTGTTAAAAAAAAAGAAAAAACAAGGAAGATATGAAGTTTACAAATAAAATGTCATTTAAAAAAACACTATGTGATTTCGACATGCTTTGTGTTTTTTCTATGTTGTTCCTTTGCCTCTAAAGTCAAAACATATAATGTAGAACTTACCTACATATAATTATAGATTATACCATGATATTAATAATAATAATAATAATAATATTTATTTTATATTAATTTTTATCGATAATTGTAAAGATGTTGTTAATGAATGTTTTATTTATTCCAATTGTATCGTAGTTGTCACAAGTGAATTTTCTACAACTTGCTAAGAAAGTCAAACATGGTTGATCAAATATATATATATATATATATAATGCATACATTCATTTGTATACATGTCCATCTTGGGACTAACATGCAACTATAATATAATTCCACAAATTTTTGATGTGATATTATTTTTTTAATTCCCCATATTTCCATGGGATAGTTGTAACATAGTTATAAATTAATTGTTTCAAAGCTTTAATTGCAGGGTAGTGAGGTTTCCATGAACACAATTTCTCATAGTGTTTGCATTTAGAAAAAATCATGTAAAAATTAACATAGGTCAAGCAAAGTCTTAAGAGATCACTAAACCTTAGATCCTATGCAACAAGAAGACGTCGATAGACTTTCAAAAAATGTAACACAAGGTTAAAAAAAATGAGAAAAAAATGTTAAGTATCAACTATGCCAAAATGTTGTTTTACAATGGGAGAGCAATACAACTTTTGAATGAAAATTAAAACTTGAAAGGGCGTTCAAAGCTTTGTTCCTACTTTTGTGACACCATAGCCCTTCTAATCTTGTGCATTTAAAGTATTTATCAAGGGGAAGCTATAGAGCGTGGGCAATATGTGAGGGGAGAAAAAGGAAAGTACTTGAAGTGAATTTGCATTATTCTTTAAGTATGATTTATTTATTGTTTTTGATCATGTGTAGAAATTGATCATGCACAAAAATCATTTCACTTCTTTCTAGCATGGTCTTTCAACTTGAAAATATTCATGATATCACTAAGGGCAGATTCTGAAACTATAGTATTTAGATCCATGTCCAAACATTGTTGCATGATAGTTCTTGTATCTTTTTTATGGTTTAAATCATTATCATCAGGCTCAATTGGATCACAAGTCTTTATTTTTAATATATTGATATGATGAAAATAAAACATTAATTAAATTCATTCCTAATGTTTCCATCTAAAAATTTGGATTAAAGTTTTGAAATAGGACTGTCTATTCCTAACCTTAGCAAATCATCGTATTTTTTTCACTAAATTGTGTCCATGCATAAAACAACCAGGCACAAACATGAGGTTTGATTACTAACATTTGAAAATCCACTTTTGTATTTATTTTGTTCAACAATTGTTCTTAGATGATTAAGGACGTTTACATATGGAATTGTTGTTTGAAAGAATGTTTAAACGGCCATTGGGGGATTACATTTGTAAATGGAAGTTTCCCCATACAATTTACAAATATGAACAACAAACAAACAGGGTATTTTGATTTCATTTAGTTTATGAATTCAAAGCTTTTATGAATATTATAAAATCAAGGAGCCAAATCATCTTTTGTTCCTTTGGCAAATGTAGTTCTTGCATTTGGTCCTTCATGTAAGGAATCAAAATCCTTTCAACAAATTGTTGGCAAATTTCAAGTGTGGACCAATGATTAACAAAGTACATAAGATGAAAGCTTGTTATTAGACAAAAGATTTTTCCTATAGTTCTTGGAAGGAGACATCTAATTGTTGTTCCTATGAAAATAATTCGCACATGCAAGAAATTTCCATTATTCAAAGATGATACTAAAGATGTAATTTTTCTTTTGTCCTTGATCCCCAAAACATGTATATATTTTTCTCTTTCATTTCCCATGTTTTCTTTCCTTTTGGTAGGTGCGATAAAATTGAATAAACAATAATTTCTTTTAATTAAACAAGCTTTGTGTTGTAGTTTGGGAATTGGTGATGTACCATGATGTAGATTATGATTTGCATGGGATCCTTGGCAATATTTTCTTTTCTTGTTACTATATTCTATTTTTTGAAAAGCTTTCAAAGATGACTAGTTTTGGGAGAAGGTTTTGATTAAATCGGCTAGTACTTCATGACTTTTGGAGAGGATGTTAATTTTATTCTTGGAGATTCACAATAAAGTGAGACTATTTTTCCTATTGCATTGTGTATCCTTGTCAATTCTATGGGGTTTGGGTATTTAGGTGATGATTTAGTTGGTTGAGAAATAATAGTTTCATGTGCATCTTTTCATAGCACTTTGTCTATCTCTAAGGAGTAAAAACTTATATTATAGTTAAATTTATAGGTCTTGGAATTGGTGGGATGTTATGGAATATATAACTTATGATTTGCTTTCATGAGCAATTTTTTTGTTTAAAAGGGTTGATGAATATGATATGCACCATATCATTCAAAGAGGAGATCAAAAAACCAATAAATATATAAGTAGTTTTGACTAACATGTACTTGGGGTGTTGTCAAATTTGATTTATATGTAGGGTGTTGCCATCATGGTTTTTTTTAACAACATAAGTTTATTGTTGCCAACTTCAATACTTCAATTGGAATAACAAAGATGGCATGTGTGGTAGATATAAACATCTTTGTACACTTGGTAGAATATTATTGGAGTTCCACAAAATACCATTGTAGTTGCAAAAACAACTAAGTTATCATCAATTGATGGATGCAACCAAATTCTAGATCACACAAGCTCATTTTTCATCTATATTTTCAACTAAAGATTCTATAGTCATAAGTTATAGTTGCACCTATGACTAAACTTTAGTTCAAACCTCATGTAGTTGCATATGCGACTAGCATGACTTGCAAATATAGTGACTCATAGGATTGATTCTTCTATTGTCACAAAATAAGTTAGTTTGCATATCAATCACATCATAGTTGCAAACATATGTTTGGGACAAACATTTCTTCTAGTGGAGGTAGGAGTATTACAAAGGCATTGAAACTTCATTTGCCTTTCATTATATGCATTCAATGTTTCATTATCAATTGTATTAGTTGTGGGTTCCACACATCACATGTACTCCATTTTAAGATGTAACCATTGTTTAATTTTCATTGAGGTAAGCAGTTACTTAAATTGATGTTGAATTTTTTTTATTAACTTGTACAACAATATTCTTAATGTATTATGGGAACATTTGACAAAATTTGACATAAATCTAATGGGTGTGGAGTACTCAAAAACATTTCTAAAATAGCATAACTAGTGTTTTTCACTACTTTAAAAACTTTTAAAAAGACTTGAAAAGATTTGAAAATGAAAAAATTATGATTTAAAAAAAAAAATCCCTTTACATTATAAAATAATCCACCATCCTTTGGGGCTATAAGAATGTTTAAAAAAAAATTTAAATCATGATTTTAAACATATTTTGCGGAATATTTTTCTTTTAAGGATTCAATCTTTGGTGCAAATGGTTCCTTTTATTCAATTTGGACTTAGGTATAGTATCTATCTTACACAGACTACTAGTAAAACGGCCTCTTGTAGGCATTAAAATGCCTTTTGCTCTCAGCATCTTGTGGTTTACATATTTTTGGGTTATCATGATGTTGGCTTCATGATTTTTATAATGGGTAAGGCCCATTGTTGAAGGACATTCCAAAATTGTCCAAGGCCATACTTTGCTACCACCTCATTGTAAGCACCTAGTGAACCTTGGTGCCTACCTTACATGCTCAAATTACTATTGTATATAATATGTTCATTTTTCAATATGAGGCCAATCATTTTATCAAAGATCCCACCCTTTTATCATACCACAGTGATATACGTTTGTACCATGTCCACATATATCAATTGTTAGGGTATGAATTTGGCACATGAATATTCATATTTTAAAACGTATATGAATGTATGGTACATGTATTACATGTTTTGCATTCATATTGCAAAATGAGCACTCATATGATATTTGAATTTCATTCATATAATTTATGAATGAAATTCATAAATTATATGAATGAAACGTCAATACCCAGACCAGAGAGATCCATTTGACGACAATTACCTAGTTGGTTTGAGCAAAACACTCCTGTTGTCTAGGCAAGAAACTAAGTACAAAGCTACCGCTTTCTAATTAGCTGAATGCATCAATTCAGGCAGTAAGCTGCACAGTGTCAACTGTTTCCCTAGCTGTTGACCAAATTAAACCCTAAACCCTAATACAACTTCTGAAACTTTCAAATTAAAATTTAATTTTCTTTCAAAAGTGGCCATGCATTTTTTTCTTAATTTGGATAGTGAACATCTGGAATCAGTGATTTATTTATTTATTTATTTTTGTGGCAAGATTTTTCTAATTTTTTGAAAAATTTCTTTTTTCAGGAAAAAAACTTGAGAAAAGAAATCTTTCTAATGTAAAAACATGTTTTTCCAGAAAAAAGTTTGCCTACTATATGTTTGAGTATTTCTTCCCAGGAGCTTTCAAAGAGCTTTTTAATGTTTTTGATGAAAGTTATGACCATGAAACATGACTCATGCAAATGAATGTAATACACATGACTCATCAAAATGACATAACACGCATGACTCATCAGAATGACATTATTACACATATGACTCATCAAAATGATGTGATGCATATAATGTTTGATATTCATACATTCATCCATGCATGCATGCATGCATCCATACTTAGTAGTTCCATATGTGGCAAATCCAAGTAAGTGCAACTTTTTTGCCTGTTCCAAAACTAAACAAGTGGATGAGATTGGAATACATCTTTTAATTTGTCCTATACATAGTGGATGGAACTCTTGGTTAGGGATGGAACTTTTGTTTTGGGTTTCATCCACCTTCTTTCCCAAACTTTCGGCAAAGGTTAGGGGTAGTGGATTCTTATGAATAAGGGAATTTCTGCCAAGGTTGTTCCCTATGTTCCCAAGGGTAAATAAAGTTCGCATATGTTATGGGGAACATGAGGGAACCCTAAAACTGCCTAGGGATTCCAAGTTCTA
>Ga0116229_10004950_pt1 | contig 21797 bp, 18 predicted proteins | sample S1TSphgellanicum_3_FD_87313 | JGI IMG/M metagenome (GOLD analysis project Ga0116229, IMG submission 87313) | Host-associated microbial communities from peat moss isolated from Minnesota, USA - S1T2_Fc - Sphagnum magellanicum MG | ecosystem: Host-associated > Plants > Peat moss > Unclassified...
CATGGTTTGCACTAAACAATATAGGAAGATGAGAAAACCACATTTCCTTGGAAGAATTTGGGCTCATTTGTCTTGAGAAACCATATTCCTTTAGAAACTTGGACTCATTTGTTTTGGGGAACCGTGTTTCGACAAAGAACTTGGGCCCATTTGCATTGGGAAAGAAAGGTCCATGTTTTTATAGAATACTTGGGCCCATAGAAGCCTTGGGCAAACATGTTTCTATTCGAGCAAACTTGCTTTTGGGCAACACCGTTTCCCTAGAAACTTAAGTCCATTTGCTTTGGCAATGAGCATGTGTATGTTATGTGTGGAAGACAACGATACATTTAGTTTGTTGCTCCTATTTAGTGTGTGGGGGTGAACAATTGTCGACAAGGTTGCAACTTTGAAGTTAAGTTATGGGCTATATATCCTCCTCCTCTTTTTCACTTTGATTTAGTAGATTTGTAGATTGCTTGCATGAGAACTTGATGGATGCAACCACAAGTAGTTTGTCAAAGGTTTTGCTTTGGTCCATGCTGCATGCTATTTACAAGAGGTAGTCCTCCTATTGGTTTTGTGTCAACCATGCCCACCCAAATTATTAACAGGTGGGAACCCACATTACGTCCCCAAAGCAGCCCAACTGAATAAAGCACACATAATTCAATAGTTATCACATCCCGTGGCCTCCTCCCCCTCCTCCTCCCTCTATACACCTTCATTCCTTAAGGAGCAAAACCAACTTATGTCCCCACACTCTTTTCCTCTTACTCTAAGTTAGGACTTAACATTTTTTAATGTAGTAAGTGCTTACTTTGGTTGCCTTTTGTTGCACATTGCACCTCTCAAATGAAGAAAAAAAAAACCCAACAAAAAAATGGTGATAGTCAATACTTTTTTCCTGACAAATTTTGTCATTTCCCAACAAAAAAAAATTGGGATATTTTTGGATAAATGTGTTTTTTAGTCTAAATTTGACTAATTTTTTAATTTATCTGAAAAAATCAGCAACTTTTTAATATTAAAAAATTGAAAAAGAAAAACTGTGGTCGTGGTGTGATAGGAAGGGGGGAAGGAAAATATGCTACAAAATTTTTAAAAATATATATATATATATATATATATATCATAGTTAATATGCAATCTTGCTTTAATCACTAATGTGTAACATACTAACAACCCAATAGGGTTTTTAAAGTGTGATGAAAATTTCCTTAAAATTCCTAATTACATATGACCAAGCTTTTTAATGATTTCACTTCATCAATTACTCTTCTTTTTCTTTTGGGGTCCTCTATAGTTTTGCATTGGCTGGACCATGATTCTGTTCAACTGTTCTCTTTAGTAACTTAATAAAAATTAGTTGTTGGTGACTTGCTTTTTTCCTTTTGGTGAAATTGGGCTTTCTTCTTGCTCCCTTTTCCTTCTTTTTGTTTTCCCCTTTGGTGGTTTGTGTCTCTTTGCCTGCTCACCTACTTAATTTCACCTTTCTTTTTGGCAAAGTCTGGGGAGGGTTTGAAATCCTTTTTGATGTGCTCACTCACTTCACTTGTTTTTTTTTTTGGGGCCCCTTTCCAACCACTTTTTTTTATTGGGCTTACCCAAGTGGAAACTCTTGATAAGGGAGAAGAGAAATTTCTGCCCAAAGATAGGTTTATTAAAAAAAAAAATCAACTTGTAAACCCTTTTCTATTGGTATGAATAAAGAGGAATAAACAAGAAGCTTGAAGAGTGTAAGGTTGGTGTTGGTGGGGCTTTTTAGCTGTAAAGCCACTTCTTTCACAATAAGTCTCCAACAAGCTGTTCATACAAAGGGAAAACTCTATTGGTAGTGAAAATTGCAAGAAAAAACCCCTTTTCAAAATACTTTTCAAAACAAACATTGGTGCGAAAATGCGAGAAAAAACCCATTTTTCAAAAGCAATATAAAAGCTACTTTACTTGTCCAAAATAAATCAAAACCCATTAAAAATATGAGAAAAACCAAAGGCAACAACAATTTTATTTTTCCCCCCTTGGCTATAACTTCCATATTTTATAATACCCATCTTCCAGAACTATATTTACTTCCCAACAAATACAAACACACTGGACATACAAGTGAATATACAAATAGGAAAATTATATACCATTTTATTCCCTAAATAATTATTCCTCTTAAGCCAGCTTACTAAATTATAATTTATAACCCATTTAATTTTTTGAAGAATTAGTTGATTTGATGATAATTTGTGTAGAGAAGTTGGTCATTATGAAATTTTAAGTGCAGGAGGTTCATTTGTCCAAGTAGGTTGAAATTGAAGTTAACAACAAACAGACAAAGAAGTCACTTAAATCTCAATAAAAATAATGTCAGTTCAAAATAATGCAAATTCATTTATGACTTTGGAAGAAGCAAATTAACTTCAAGTTTAAAAAAAGGTTCACAAAAATTATAAAATATTGATTTTTTTTAAAAAAAAAGATTTTGAAAAGATTATGTGAAATATACTTTTTTTTTCATTTATGTACAAAAGAATCTTAAATCAATTATCAATTGCCACAATATTATCATATCTAGAGAAAAAAAAAGGTTAAAAAATATTGAAAATTTATACTAATTTAATGCATGTCCGAAAAGTACCAAATTTAGTGGTCTATACACACTAGTTTGGATGAAGTGTACAGGCTTCAAATAAGGTGAAATTGAATTATTTCTGACTTCTAAAAATGAGGGCAAGAAGATACAAAAGTGATCAACAAATTGACATCCCAATTGAAAGGGTGAATAAAACAAAATAAATGACTACTTTTGATTGACCCAAATGGTGGCATTTAAAATAATGTCCAACTTTTATATGGACCCTTTTTTCATGTTTAAAGGGTTGGTGACAATAGATTTTGGAACACATTTGTTGTTTTCTCCTCAAAGAAATTGGGAATTTTTTGGACAAATGTAAACATTTGTTTTAGATGTAAATTCAACTACTTTTGCTAAATATTCATTGGAAAAAATCGCCAAATTCTTGATATTACAAAATTGGGAATTAAAAAAAAAAAAAAAGACCATGAATTGGGGATGAAGAAAATAACTAATTTTAGCACTAGATAATATTTAGACTATGGCACTGATGATGATGATGATGATGAAGAAAATTTAGGAACATGGTTATGAGCTGATGATTAGGAAGAAGATTAGGAAGAAGATTATGAAGGTGATTATGAAGGTGATCATGATTAGGAAGTCCATCGATGATTTAGTAATTTTTGAGTAGAGTAGCTTGTCAGCAATCTAGTGATCAGTGATTTTGCAAGACTCAAAGATCTGCTAGTGGAGCTAATTTCCTTCAAATTCAAGCGTCAGTGGGGCGTCATTGGCAGCGGCTGCTGTGAGTATGTAAGGAGCTGCAGCATCTGGTGTGGAAGAAGGAGAAGGAGAAGAAGAAGAAGAAGAAGAAGAAGAAGCAGCAGCAGCAGCAGAAGAAGAAGAAGAAGAAGCAGAAGCAGAAGCAGAAGCAAAGGAACAAGAACAAGGTGGAGGTGAGTCGAGCTAGCTAGTAGATGCTGCACATTTTTCAGTAGCTGATATTGATCATCAAGCTCTTAGCGACTTTCATGATCATCGGGTAGTGATCAATTTCATGCATGCTTGCTTGCTGTAGCCCCGCCTCAGAGCTAGACTTGACTGCTTTGAACACGAATTTGCGATCCAACTAGACTTAGGGTTTTTGCACAAATTCGGGAAGAAGATACGTTCCATGATCTGATTCAATTTTGCTTCAAGGAACAGTACTGCCTGGATGCTGCTGCTGCTGCACGGGTCGGTGAGTTGATCATAAGAGCTGGGTGGGGGGGCGTGCAGGAGGGAGAGAGAGATTCCGACAGATCATGTGAATCTTGCAGCTGCTGCTGCGCCTTGAATGTGTGTGTAGTAGTATTACTTGTAGCAGCGGTCGTTGGAATATCTGCAGCTGCAGCTGGTGGAAATTCGATAAGAATCTGACACAAGGACTTACAGGAGGAGATTGTAGCAGCTTGACAGCTACTACAGTCGAGAACAAGTATCTATAAGATCATCTCCTTGAAGCTCGAGAGCCTGGATTGAGAGGCAGCAGCAGCTAGCCAGGTCTGGCAGATTTGGGTGGAGGTTAACTGATGGTGGTCACGGAATTCATGGCATCATCATCATCTGCATATTCTGTAGCAGCTGCAACTTATGGGAGGAGGAAAAGGAGCGTGATGACCGCAATTTTGATGTGGACGTTAATGGGGATGCTGATGATGAATCTGGCGCTTATAAATATTACGCCGGTGAATGCTGCAGCGAAGAAGGAATCGTCTTCTCCAGGCGCTGCTGCACTTACACACGACTTTTATTCCCAAAGCTGTCCCAAGCTCCACAACATAGTACGTACTGTGGTGAAGAAAGCGGTGGCCAGAGACCCGCGAATGGCAGCATCCCTTTTGCGCTTGGAATTCCACGATTGCTTCGTCAATGTACGTAACGTGCTGCCGCTTCTGCATTCATTACCTGCATGCGTATTGTTGCAAGCTCAAGTTCCCCAGCTTTGCACTAGCTGTTCAGCTCATGTCCAAGGTTTCTGATGCGTTCCCACTAATTGCGGTAAAACTTTTACAGGGATGTGATGGCTCTGTGCTGCTGGACAACACCGCCAATTTCACCGGCGAGAAGAGCGCCGCACCTAACAAAGACTCACTCCGCGGATTTCACGTGATCGACGAGATCAAGGAATGGCTGGAGAGAGAATGCCCTGAAACAGTTTCTTGCGCCGACATCTTAGCTATCGCTGCCAGAGACTCTGTCGTTGAGGTACTTTAAATCAATTTTGCATTGCGTTGCATCATCGGTATTCGTCCCTGAGCTCTTGCAGACTCATCAGAATTAATTGATAAATCTCGTGGGTACCTACTCTGAGAAGAACGTCCTGCAGGCCTTGATCGTGCTGATGAACGTCATTGCCGGTGATCTCTCTCTGATCTCTGTCCGTCCGTCCGTCTGTCTGTTTTGGGGTCTTGATCTGCAGGCCGGGGGTCCTGGATGGAGAGTGGTATTCGGAAGGAGAGACAGCCTTACAGCCAACATAACATTGGCCGACGAGGATCTTCCTAGCGCTCTCTATTCGGGGTCACAACTCGTGAGCAATTTCGAGTCCAAAGGTTTCAATCTACGACAAATGGTAGCTCTTTCAGGTAAAGATCTTATAACATGGCTCCTCGCAAACAATCTTGAAAAATCAATGGAACTGCAGCAGCTGGTCAGCTTTGTACATGATGTTTATCATCATCATCGTCATCATCATCATCATCATCTTCTTCTTCTTCTTCTTCACGGGCGGCTGCAAAAACTCACACACATGACGTACACACAGGTGGACACACAATCGGTTTTGCGCGTTGTGTACCCATTGCACCAAGTATTTATGGCAAAGTTACAGATGATCACAGCATGAATCCTGCTTACCTGACTTTTCTGGAGAAGGCATGCCCAAATGCTTCCGCAACTACTCTCATTCCTCTGGACGATGACACGCCTGCCAAGTTCGACAGTTCCTACTACACCAATCTGCTGGGGGGCAACGGAGCTCTTCATTCTGACCGTGACATTGTGGATTCGGGCGGCACAGCTTTGGATCACGTCCAACACTTCGCCAAACACCAAGACTCCTTCTTCGATGAATTCGCCAAAGCTATGGTGGTCATGAGCAACATCCAGCCTCTCACTGGCTCCCAAGGAGAGATCCGCACCAATTGCCGCTTCGTCAATCCCCCTTGCAGTGCATCCAAAGCTGCTACAGTTTCTTCAAGTCTGGGCCGCAAACTACCGCTAGTTCAGACATCAGCGCCGTGACCCATGAAAATCCCTTGTAAATTAATGCAGCTAGCTAGATAATTTACCCTGTACCGCAGCATTCATGCAGATCTTTTGAACCCCCACTCTCTCTCTCTCTCTCTCTCTCTCTCTCTCTCTCCTCTATTCCCCATATGATCATAAACAGCCTGAATCCGATGTTCACTGGCACCTGGTAGCTGTTGTCATTCTCCCTGCAGGATCTGTAACTAGCAAGCATTAAATCAGTGATCATCCGACTGCAATATACTACAAATTGTATCCATACCCCACTGCCGCCGCTGCTGTCGATGATTTTTTTGTGTTGTGGACCCAACTGAGGTCATGATGCCATGCTAATCGATCTTGAAGGACATGATCAGGACCTTCAGGTCGTCGACGTACATGCATGGCATGATTTGAATCTGCATACTAGAAGTCTCGAGCTGTAGATCTGTCTTCACAACTGAAGCTGCAGGCCCCTAACTACATGCGAAGAAATTAGCCAGAAGAACTGCAATTACAGCCCATTGCATTATACAAAATTCTTCCCCACTAAGATTTGCGCATAGCTAGCTGGAGAGTAATTAATAATCTTGATCAAGCTCCCGACCACTAGTACAAAACCCATACGATATATATAGTATTTTCTATATGATCTGAACCGACTTCAGTGTCATGAGGAAGCTTCGGAAACAAGCGGATCAGTGCACAACAAGTGTCAGAAAACAGTTGGGAATTAAATTAAGTGAGTCAGAAGCTAGATTCCAAGATGGAAGGTACACAGACACTATACACTTGAGGACAAATTTGCAATGTCTACTAAAATTATGAAAAGTAGTAGTAGTAGCAGCAGCAGCAGCAGCAGCAGCCTCTGCAGCTTCAAGCTGCCTTCATGGGATCTTTTTGAGATCCAGCATGCAGCTCAGCCTGGTGGGTGTTTTCTTATTGCATTTAAGAATATCAGTAGGACTGAGCTGGATTTGAATCTCAAATTGTTCTGATATAACAATAAGTTGCAGTGATATCTAAAAATAAAATCTTGGCAAACCGTCAAGCCCATGCCACAAAAATGAATCAATATTGGTTTATAATTTGCCTAGAGTGATTGCCCCCTTCAGGGTACAGACTGGAGACATTGTGATGCACTCATGGACAAACTGTGAGGCAAAGTTTGGTATCCCTACATTCTAGGATCATGTGGACTATCCAAGATATTGTGATCAATGCACCCATAAACAGGTCAAAGTTTTGTAAATTCCTAAATTCTAGGGTCGTGTGAAGCCCACTTCAGAAATGTATCACCCTACACATGTTCAGCGGAACTAAAGGATCGATATCCACTTGGGCTTCTCATGCTAACCACTCATTCACAACCTCCTTGAAAGTGCAAGCTATTGGCAACCCACTAGAGATAATGACTACTGCCTAAATTGCTTATGACTCTAGAAGCTTCCAGCAATCACAGCTAGGTGACCAAACAGGTCAGAGCCTTGTCTTCCCAGACCTCCGGCCAACTGCAAATTATGCAAAGCTGTATAGTGTGATTCAATCATGTTACTCACCTGATTTTATTGACTATCCTCCTGTTGTTATCTTCCCACTCTTTAAGTACCTGCATACAGAGAAGATGAGCAAGCAACTGGAAAATTTCTTCCTTTTGATTTCCCCTACATCATGAAATTGAAATTAAAGGACCCAACTTTTGTCATCACTGTAAGCTCTATTCTGGATTGGCAGACCTATATTGATCAATCTAGTTCAGACAAGCCACCTGTGATAACAAAATTCGCAGTTGGCAATGTTTGAATCTGGAGTGTCAGACATTAAGGTCTGGGGTGCCAGGTTATGTCATTTTCTTGACCATATTATATGACATAATCTTCTGGTACACACTAACAACACCGACCAAATTGTGCCTGTTGTTCACTTATCTTCAATTTGTTGAATGTGCCACCCCAGACCTTAATGTCATGTAATGGCCTCACCCTGCCCATTATGTGGGGTGCATCACCTAGCTCACCCTAATGAGCTCGCTTGGTGCCTCACCCAGCATAATGGGCACAGAAGCTTGACCATTCCATGTTAGTCTGTAATTCACTTGAACACCCAGCAGTGACCACGGCTTCTGTTCTCATTTCATAGCAAGACTAGGCATGCATACACTCATGTAGATGAACAAGACTGAACAAACCTGTAAAGAAAGTGCTGAGCCAAGTTTCAGCAGGACTAACCTTCAGTTAACATGCATGATGACCATGAGGCACCCCATCTTCAATTCTAATCTAGAAGATGAAATGTGACCACAAGATGCAATTTCAAGTTTGGAAATGCCAATTTGCTGCTGTTTCTCCCCAGTGCTGTAGCCAACAACCCACTTAGGAAAGTTGCACAGTGACTTGTCAGGAAGATTGCAATGGAGGGATTCCACATTAACCCTAAAACCCTACCTCTTAATCCTGTACACTGTCATTCTGGGGTCAGCACCACAAGGACCTATCAATTCCAATCTTTGCATCTGGAGAATTTCTACTACTTTAGGAAGAAATTTGAGTTTTCACTCCTCCACTATTGAGGTTATACTTCAAGCAGACATATGAACTGGAATCCTGAATTGCATACTAAAAAGCCAGTGTTGAGCCAAGCTCTTTCATAACCAAAAGAAACCAGCAATTGAGAGAGTGACCTTTGGGCATAGAAAACACTTGAAGAACTTTTCCTTTCACAATTGTCTCAGCAATGCCTGTCTTCACTGTAACATCCATATAATAGCTTTTGTTACAGTGAAAATCTGTGCTTGAAAATCTGTGCATAAAAGGCAGTTTTTATCAAAGTTCAAGCAGGGTTTTGTTTTTCTTTTTTTCAATTTTGCAATATAAAAAATTTGGCAATATTTACCTAGAAAATAGTTACACAATGAATGATACCTTGAAAAAAAGTGTGCATGATTAATATGATTGAAAAGTTACACAATTGATGAAAAAAGTTGAGAAAAATGTTGCACAATATTTTACATGACAAAGTTGTGAAATAAACTAGTAACACATATAGCATTCATCCAATGTGTAGCTTTCCTTTAGAATTGCAAACCAAGATCGTCACAAAGAAGGAGACTTGGAAGATTTGAAAGTCCTAACCAAGTTGCCTAGAGGAATGGCCATGTGTATTGGTAGTAAATCTAGTTATCAAGAATGTTTGAAGATCATTTTTCTTGTTTTAGAATGAGAGTTGACTATCTCCACTATTTTAAGATAATATAAGTTTTTTTTTTTAAATTTTTTTTTTGGCAAAATGATCCATTCGTACATACGTGTACATATGATTGTTAGGGACTCACATTTGATTATCTATAATATATCAATGCAAAAAAAATTCAAAAATTTCACACCTTGTCAATTGTGTGTTTTAATCATGGACTTTTTGGTGGATTTTTTGTGTGTGTTTGACAAAGTCCATATCATGTCCCAAAAAAAAATTAATGTTAAATTTTTGCACACATTTACAAAAATTCAATGATCTCAAGTTGAGGCTGAACATAGATGAAAAAAATTTGATTTGAATTTAGTGGATTGGTATTGCCTAACTACCTAGCAATCTCATAGTTTGAAAAATAGACAAAGGGAAATGGACTAGATATGGAACCATTTTTTCACTACTTTTTGGTACATTGTAACTTGCATTGACCTTTACATGTCTACAAATTATAATCTTCCATACCAATACACACCCTTAAAGTGATACATGCATTGCTCCAATTTAATAAACAAGCAATTTGTATACAAATGTCAAAAGAACTGTTTTTTGTGAAGAGTTTAAAACACATGTATTCATTTTAACCAAGAAAATGAAATATCCTTAATTATAGATTATGCATTAAATGGGCCAAAGTGGAAGCATACCCACCAGAAATGATGTTAGTAGAATTGACCCCAAGAGCAATACCCATGTTTGGGGTTTGCCTTATATTTTCATCTAATCCTTAAATGTTATTTAAGTAATAAATGGGATGTTCTTTCCAATACATGTATTTGGTTTCTTTTCAACATCATATTTGGTAATTATAAGTCTAGTCAAAACAACAAACAAGCTTGTGTTTGCGGCCAAGTGGGTTAGGTCAAGTAGGTACATAAGATCTTGGTTTATCCAAGTAGTAAGTAGGTAAATAGGTGGGTAGTAAGTAAGTAGGTAGCTAGGAGAAAATAGTGGGTTGTTTAAATAGTTAAGTAGGGTGAGGGGTCTAACAAGTAGGTAGATGGGTGAGTTAGCATGTGCATTAGGGTGGTCAATAGATGGGTAGGTCAACATGTGCATCAAGGTGGTGGGTTTTGAGTTAATGTATGACAAAATCGGAATTTTATGTAGGTGAAATCAATTTTGAGAAAAAACATTTTCTTTTTTTAAAACCAAAAACCAAAACAAACAAGTCAACACTAATGTTGGTTAGTTATACATAAAATTTTGGTTATGCATCCAAATAATCATTAATTTGGATGAATCCATATTCAGAATTTATTAAGTTATCAATATCTAGCTCTATACACAACTGTCAAATGTATGTTATGTATGATCCTATATGTAATTGTATTTTATCCAGTAACCTTTAACATGCAACAATATCTGACCCATTAGGGTTTCAAAAATGTTGGATATGAATTAAAAGTTTAGGGCTAGAAGTTAAAATCCATTACGATCTCCTTTTAGTAGTTTCCACTTTGCAACTTTGTGCTTTTGGACCCAATGATGATGCTCAAAGCACACATGATTTGTAAGCTTACAAGTTTCATTGAGGTTTTTTATAAGTTGATTTGTACATTTTGCATCTTTGCACTTTCATCAAGTTTTCTTTGCAAGTTGATTTGTAAGCTTGCAAGTTTTGTTGAACTTCTTCATTAAATCAATACAAGCTTGGAGGTCAAGGTTGTAAGTTTAAGGTTATTGTAGCATTAACTAAATATCATTTCTCTTTTATTGTGAGCTTCATAAAGAATGAACAATTAAACACACCTAATGCCCTTCACAATGCTAGTTTAGCATTGGCCCTTCACAATGCACTTTGCATCTCCAAATAATTTTTTACTTTCTATTAGATTTTTAAAAAAATTATTTCTTTTTATACAATTGTGTTTTTGCTTGCTTCTTGGTTTCATTGTTTAGCAAGGTTTAGTTGTTCATTGAATTAGGAAGGAAGGTTTTGTGTTTTTCTTGTTTGTCAACTTGGTTTGTTGTTCAATAAATCAAAAAAATGTCAAGTTTATGTTATTGTTCAACAAATTGCAACATGAATAGGTAAAATTCTACAAGCATTAAGTTGGTGCCATTCAATGGTGCTCAATGAATTGGCCAAAATTACAATTTGCAACTTGTAGCTTGTAGTTTTTCGTTTTTTATTTTGTTTTTTGTTTGGCAAATTAGTAGAAGCTCCAACTTGCAAATTGCATTTCTTAGTTTTGTGTTTCATTTGTTGTTCAATGAATTCATAGAAATTGTAGCTTACATCTTGCGATACTTAGTTTCATATTTTGTTTATTCTTTGATGAATCTTGGAATTCTTAGTTTTGTTTGTTGCTTAATGCTTGACGAATCAAAAAGTTTTGTTGTTTGGCAAATCAATAATCTCTTGCAACTTTACAACAAAGGTAAGAGTTCATAAACTCCAATTTTTATTTTTATTTTTTTGGGTTTAAGGTGTTTTTGTCTTATTACATGTCTTAATGTGTTTTTTTTTTTTGTGTTTAAGTTTCAATGGTTGAAGAGGATAATTGTTATTTTGTTGAGAATGTGGGTGGAGTTGATGAAGATACTCCATCAATTATGCCTATTTAGATGTGGTCTTAATCAATCTTAGATATTGAGAGTGCATCTTCAAGCTCCCAACATGTTAAAATTTGATGTTAAGCAACTTGTAGTTGTAAAAATGCAAGCTACAACTTGCAAACCTCATAGTCATATGTTTATACATTGTTGGGGACTTTTTATTGTCAACGATGGCTTGCTTATGGATTTGGTGAATCCATAAATGTTGTAATGCATAATTAAAATACTAAATTTAAACAAGCATTTAGTGATGTTTTGGTGTAAAGATTTATTTTCCATGAGGGTTTAATTAAATACAATAGGGTGCAATCATAATTTGATGTTGAAATTATAAGATTTGTTTACATAGTTATACTTTTAACATATCATTGGAACATGTGAATTAATTTGAAATTAATCCAATGAATGAAAAATTGACAAAAACACCCATTCAACACTGTAACGTTTACTTTTAAGTAGTAAAAAAATTATAAATGGATTTCAATTTTTTTAAATGACATATTTTGCCAAATTTTAACATTAACCTTAATAAAATAGTATTTTTTAAAATTAAATTTAAAAAATCAAAGACTTTTCAAGAATATTCTAAGAATATTCTTGAAATATTTCCCCCAAAAAAATCACAAAAGCAATCAAAAAGCAAGTGGGTGTGGCTTGTGTTATCCCATTTGTACCCAACAAAGCTAATGGTATAATTCTCATGAATATCAATGTGCAAATTGCACATCCAAAATTGTTTATTCATAAGAAAAAACAAATTAATGACAAGGTGACAAAACATACTATTCATGTTTAGCAACTACAAATGAAAAAGATAGGTCCATTTGGTTGTGCAATTACTACATTTTTTGATGCCACAAACCCTTATAGAAAAAATGATGGATACCACCAATAGTTTTTTAAAAATTTGGTGTTTTATATTTGCAAGGGTTACAAGTCTTTATCCACTTACAAAAATGGTTGACTTTGAAGGTTAGTTTTACATCAATGCCCCCCTTTTCAATTTCCTTCCCAATTTTCTCTTATGGAAGAATTGTTGTTTGCCATGGTCAAGAAAACTATGGACCAACATGTTTTGTTGAATCTTGCATCTACAATAATAATGTCTATTAGTTTGATCCATGGATGTTTCACAATAATGTGAATATTTTGGTTTTTGTTATCAATTTTTGAATGAAGTTAGGTGCCCATGCATATTATTCTAGGGTTATTTGAAGTGAATGAGATAATTGGGTAATCCATGGTTGTACAACTTTAGTTTTTGTTGGAGAGATTTGGTTTGTTGCATTGGGTAATTACATTTGTAAAGGATAAGGGCACTAATTTGGTAGCTATGGTAACAACTTTACATTTCATCGTTGATTGTGAACCCTTTCAAATTTTTAGGTCTATGAAAGCACATGCTTTGGGCATGTGATGTCTAACTTGAAGTCTTGTTAATATCCTACAAATGATGACAAAGTTTTTACTAGGTTGAAAAATGTGAATGTGAAAGAAGTTCAAATTTGATTTACCAAAACAATTACTTAAAACAAAAAAATTGGAAAGGGGAGGTAAGACTGGGAATGAGCTTGGTCTCAAAGTATGATGTGACATTGAAAATTAAAAACTCTTATGAAGACCAAATTTATTAAGAAGGTTGTTATGTTTGAAGAAACCCTTGAGTTTAGGAATGCCATAATTTTTTGTCATGACAAGCACAAATCTATTATTTTATCTAAAGTCTTGAGGTAGTCATATCTACCTTGAATCTTGTTGTATTAATGAGCTTGCATGATGAATTAATAACAATCTAGGGGCCAAGTGCTAGTTGTTGGCAAATGCCTTAACAACGGCTATTACCTTTATTATGGACATGGAAGTTGTGTTATTGCAATTCTCTAATGGACCTAAAATCTTAGACCCTTTTAAAGCTAAGATCTTCTTTTTGCACAAGAATATGTGACTAGAGGTGATAAAGGTAATCAAACCTTTTTTGGAGTTCTTGAGGTTTTTTTGTGCATACCATGTTTCAAAGTTTTGTGTATTGTGGAAAACTTGGTGGGACGTGGGAATGTAATCCAATTGTCAAGGTTGGTTATGATGTCAAGGTTGTCGTTCTTATTCTAATGGTGTGCTTTGATTGATTGAGCCCTATTGCCACTACATCTATTACAAAAGTAGTTGAAGTTGTGAGACCAAAACTTGAAGAAAATATGTTTGGTGAGGGGGCTCAATTGAGGAATCTTTTCAAGCACTAGTCATTGGAGACTTATTTTTGTTTAGGAAGCTTTGTATTTCCTCATCCAAATGTGCAAATCCAATAGCTTGGTGGTGCATGCATGAGGGCCAACTTTGAACATAGGTTTCCTTGTTAAACAAATTGCTTGAAATCATGGGTTTATCTCAAATAGAAATTGAATGGGTTTTTAGTCTTGCTAGGGTGTTGACAACTCTAAAGTGCTACCACTTGTGAGTGGAGAACATGTACTAGATTATTATTTTGGTGAAAAATTGGCTTGATGACTGAATGCCAATTGCAAGCCAAGTTCAAACTTCACGCAATACTTGAAAGTAGAAGAGTCTTTGGTAGAGAAAAACTACAATTTAATTGAAAAACATAATTTCTTTGAAGAATCATAAATTGATGCTAATTAATTTTGTGGGGCTAGTGTGGGTTTGTGTCAGATGTGATTCGGGTAAAGAACTTGTGCCATAATTGGATAGAGTTCTTATAGAACCAGGGTTCAATTCCCTCACAAGTTACTTTGTTTTGGATTTGTTCATGTTGGTTTTGTTATAAGAGACTAGGCTATATGTACTCTTGTAAATTTTTTTCAAGCAATAGAATTGGAAATTTAATATGCAATAACCTTTATGCATATCCATCATATTCTGAAAATTGAAAAGTGTTGTATTCATAATCAGCAGACAAATTTTTTTAAAAAATAAATATGTAACAAGTTGATGTAGTAAATTGAATTTTCTTTTGGAATACATATTTTTCTTTGTTTAAAAAAAAATCTTTATTGATATCCACAGGATAGATCTGAGAGTTGATAACTGAACAACACCAAAAAGTGTCACAATGCTAATCATGGTGGTTAACAGAAGGAGAGGAACCCAATGAAAAAAGATCTCAATTCTATCTGTGTCCATGGAAACTGGTTCATTCATGTGTGCTGCTGGTTCAGTAACCATTTCCTCACTTTGAGACTGGCACACCCACATGAATCAGTTGCATTACACCAATGGTAGTTGTAAAACTACAAATGTCACTTGCCATAGACTGAAAATCAACAGATCTTCCTCTATGTCTAATTAAAGAATGTCCCAACAAACATCATCTTCAGGTAAAGCCCTAACCCTAATGTCACTTTGCCACATCGCAACTTTTTCCTTGTTTTCTGCAAATTTGAAGAGACAATCAAACCACGGCATGCTGACAAACCTTACCCATCTTAAAAAACTAGGGTTACCAATGTGACACATCAAAAAAGAAAAGAAAACATTGAACCATGTGATCTAGAAGACCTCACAAAGTTTCATCAATCTAAACCCTAAACCCTAACCAATGGTCGTTGCTTCATGTAATTCACACTTGGGAGAGATTCTACCACATCATTAGGAACTTTGTAGACTATTTGCTAGACCTCAGGAAGTTCTATGACATGCTAATTGCATGCATTTGAAACGAGTAGTTAACGATAGAAAGTGTGCAGGGCAAAGGCTGAAATCTCTTCTAAGTGACAATTATGTGCAAGAATATTCAGTCAAGTAAATGACATTATCTCTCTTTGCAGTGCCAAAAGAGGTGAGATGTAGTGATAAAATTTCCCTTAGATGTCCAAATGTTGGAGCTGTAATGTCTTATCTTTTGTCAGCATTTGGTTGCATTACCGTTTAAGCAGACCTCAAAACACTCATTGAGTGGTGATTTCCAGTGTTGGGCAGTCACTTGAATTTGTTATAGGTAAACCTCCAATTCCACCCTTTTGAAAACTTTCAAAAATCAAAGAACCCCGCCCCATAGCAGGTTTTGAAAAATAGATTCAGCATTACCAGTTCTGGGTTTTTGATAAGATTCAAAGAACCAGTGGGCTTCCTCAAAGAACTGGCAAAGAAGAACCTGCCAGTGAATCTTTGCCAATTCTTTGAGTTCTTTTACGAACCACAGTTCCAGGTCAAACCCGTTTCTTTGATTCGAGTATTTTACAACCACTGATCAAGGGTTCATGTACCTGAACCTTACCCGCCAGTTCTTTCTTTGAAAAAGAGAGAACTACACCACACCAGCCTTTTCTTTTGGTGCAAAATTTCCCACAAATGTGAAAATTTTGGTTGCGTATTCCCTGGTTGCAGCAGCCTCTGAATCTAAAAGAATGAACTTACACCTGTCAAGTTCCATGAACCCAGCCTCAAAGTTACAGCTTGCAAAAAGACTGTGCACCAAGTTTGTGCCTACAAATTAGAAGGATCCGGTCGCCAAAATGACTTTTGCACAGCAAGCAGCTGCTCTGAATTGTTGTTGATTTTATATGTAAACATGATGTCCCAGTGCATGGATTTCACAATATCCTCTACCTTGATCAGTAACTCCACTTCATCACAGAAAATGACCCAACCACCAGGCCGCAAAATACGATCCATCTCCATGACCAGACTCAGTATGTTGCATCTGCAGCAGCACATGTTAAAGCACCAGCCACTAAGTTGATGATGGATAGCACAGAAAAAATATATATGAATAAGAATAAGAATAAGAACAAGAAAAAGAAGATGACAACACAGGAATGCAGAACACAGAAAATTTGGAAATTGGAAAAAGACTAAAGTAAAATAAAATACTTGTTTGTGATGGAGCTGATGATGTGATTGGCATGCAGTAGATCATAAGTACGCGGGTATGTGCTGTGAGGCTCACACCAATCATGATACATTCCTATCAAACCTCGATCATAAATAATGGGCAGTGTGTCCGGCTCACTTATGGGTATGATATTCATCACCCACACAGGTTGCTTGATGAGTGCTGCAGCAAACCTGCTTAAATCCAATCAACTCAGAATCTTGTTTGAAGCTCACATTTTCAACTCAAGTCACAGAACATTGAGTAAACAAACTCGTGATCAGAGGGCGCACACTCTACTTACCCACCATAGCCCGCCCTCATGTCCATGATATTGCGAATGGTAGTCCAGTTGATCCCCAGTGCTCCCTGCAGATACAACGTCTGCACAACATGCTCCCATTGTTGTGTGTCAGCCCAGTAATCTTCAGTAGCAGGTTTTCCATAGATACCAGTCTCAGAATCAGTTAGCCAAGTGGGTGTTGCCATCAGCCTTGCCGGCCACTGTGCTGGCCATTGTGAGCGTGCACTGACGGGGATTTTATGGATGCAATGTGTCATTTTCACATACCTGCAAAAAAAACAATTTGATCCCATGAGTAAACATTCATTGTTTTATATGAAACCACCACCTTTACCTGGAGGGAGGGTCTGCACGGTGGGTCAAGACCTGGCTTGCACCATTGCACCCAAGAATTCTGAAGGGGAGGAATCCAGCAATTCAGCAATTCAGCAAGCACCTAAGAAAGAGTTATGAGAAGAAACAAAAGGATTCACCAAGCAGCATCAGCATTATCAACATCAGAACAAAATGGGAGGCTGCTTATGGCAACTCTGCATGAACTTTCATACAGCTCATGGTTGTCCTTGGGTTTCTGAAATATTGCCACACCAATTGCTGCTTCGTTCAAGTTATACTGCTTGGCCACCAATTTCCAAGACATGCTTTCTGTGAAAACAATCATTTCTGTGGCAAAAAAAGAGAGAGAGGAAAACTGCATGTCAGATCAAACATTACATCCTCAACCATGTCACAGAAATATATTATTACTGTGCATTTGCACTTGCAGCCCAAAACAAACAGTTAATCTGATTCCTACCATGGATGTAACAGAAAAAATGCTACAAGCATCCTATCTGACAACTCTATACAGAGCATGGGTACACAAAGAAGAGCCAAGATAAGTACGATTCCATGCTTCCAGATCTGTTGGTGTGTTCTGATACACAGGTGTTGGAGACCATACAAAGTAGCCTCCTGGTCTCAGGACCCGATTGAGCTCGAGGAGGAGCATGTCACCTATTTGAAAAGCAATATCAAACTGTGGTCACCAGCTCCACAAACTTCTGGAACACGATTTTCAGCAGGTTACTGCTCAACTAAAAAGACAAAAGGCAGCAATGATAAGAATTGTTGTCATCATAATAATATCTTGGCTCTAAGGGGAAGCCATAATAATATCCCTCCAAGCTTCTCCATCATCAGTGGGATGACCCTTTGAGACTGACGGAGAATTATTGTACTGGTGAGAGTGAAGAAGAATTGAAAGGAAAATTAGAGAGACCATACCATCACCATGCCAGTGTACCTGGCAGTGGGCACAATGCACCATATCAAACACATTGCTGGGAAACAGCAGACGTTGTGTGCTCATGACTGATGAGAGAGCAGGGATCCCTCTCTCTAATGCCAACTGCACTTGAGCTTCATGTTCATCCTTAGGGGCAACTGACATGGTAATCACATCTTTGTCAAACAAGTAGCCTCCAAAGCTTGCCACACCACATCCAACATCTAGAACCACTCGAATGTTCTTTCCCCACTCTATCTCTGGATAAACCTGGCACCCAAGGAAGAAATTTCCCTTTTGGTCAGCTGCAAATCTTGAGGAGCCAAATCCCAAGCCAAATTTTATCCAGAGCTTTGTCACCCAGATCATCAGCCAGCTGAAACAAAAACAAGAGAGAGAAACACACTTGAGAATTTTGTTTGTGCAATAGTCATCCATCACCAGGATCTAAATTCAAAAACTTGAGCAATTTTTTAAATTCAAGGAATGAAAAATGTGTCTGTGTTTTTACCCTTTGAATAAAGTTGATATACTGCAGTGCACCATCCTTGAATTGAGTACCACCACAGCATGGGAACACAAGTTTGTTCTCAAACTTCTTCATCCAGTTTTGATCTGCCTTGAATGATACCAGCTTCTGATGCGGAACATTGTCGTACCAGATCTGCAAAATAAATAAATTTCCAACTCACGATTCAACAAATAAAACATCAACTGTAAAGATTACCAAAGAATTTATGTTGCCTTCCAAATCAAACAAAGAACCAGAAACCCAGGAAAAAAAAAGTGGGTGGTGCATTGCACCCATCAGATCTATCCAGAAAGTGCAGCCTGGAACTTGTGGAAAGTATCAAAGCTGGATATCATCATCACTGTGAAGAAAGAAGCTCAAGGTCATGAGTCACAATGCATGAAGCTCAAGGGCCCTTCTTTCCTTCTTTCCTTCCTTCCACCCATGATTTTCAATCCATGTTCACAACTTCCAAATATTCTGCAATATTGATAGACTTGGCTTCTACTAGCTACCACTAATTTTTTTTTCTCTTGAGGATCCACAATGCACAATGCTGGGTGGATCATCCTGAAGCCATGATTCTATCAAACTGCCGACAGTGGTGATTTCCATCTGAATCACCATTGACCTTTGTTTGTCATTACAACTATGGAACAATTATGATAGTTTCTCCAGCAAAAACACACAAGAAAAGACAAGAAGACATGAAAAATCTCTCTATCTATGAAATTGCCTTGCAAAGAATTTTATCTCCACAACAAACAAACAAACAAACAAACAGGAATTTCTTTCTTGCTTTCTGCAGCAAGTACAAACAGAAGGAATTTACAAGAAACTTGACCCTGAAGGAAGAATTCAGAATCATGTTCAGTACTCACTTGATCTCTGCTCTGGGGCCAGCAAATAGGTGCCTTATAACCCAATGGCAAGGGAATCAAGCACTTGGATTGTTGTTGTTGTGCTGCTGCTGCGGCTGCTTCTGAAGGACAGTCCCGCTCTAGACTTCTGTGTTCAAAATGCTTGTGAACTTTGTTGCGGCCGAGGTAAGACTTTCTGTTATCAAGACAAGGGACGTAGTCCTGTGCACCTATCCATGCACAGCTTTTCCATTTGTACTCCTCCTGCTCCAGATCTTGTTGTGTACTGGACTTGGATTGTTCACTAGTCGCAGTTTCAGTCTCAGAATCTGCTACACTCAATTCCTCACTACGACTACCTGCTGAAGGACCAGTCTCTTCCTCCTCCTCCTTCTCATTGTGCGCGACTTGTTCTCCCACATCTGAATCTACGTCTCGTCCTCCTCTTCTTGTACCAGCTTGCGCTGAATTCCAAACGCGCCAAACATCAGCAGCACCCACGGCAAGCGGTGCGGCGTTGTCCAGACTGCTTGCTCCTCTTGCTGTATCGGAATCCAGCAGCAGCAACACCTCTTCCTCCTCGTCGGCGGGGGAGGAGACCCACACAGCAATCAAAAGGAAACCCACAATCACAGCACAAGTGAGAATGAGAACTGACGATGCTGCTGCTGTTATCCGCCTCGTCTCCTGCCTGCGATGATGATGCAGCTTCAGAGTACTAACAAACGCCATCATCTCTTCTCTTATGCTCCGGGTCTCTTCTCCCAAACTTCCCAATTCACCAGAGCATCCAGAAAAACAAAAACACTGCATGAAAATCCACAATTTACTACTAATACTGATCATCAAAATCTCCACAAATTTATTGCTTCAACTTCTGCACATCTCTCACTTTTTTTGCTCTTCTTCTAGACTCCCAAACTCCCCATTCACCAGAGTATCCAGCAAAAACATCAGCAGCAGCAACAATGTGATCTCTAACCAAAAGATGCTTGAAATTTGCTGAAAGATCTCTTGGAATTAATTTTTTCCTTGAGATTTTTTTTCCACAATACCAAACAGAAGTTCATAGCCATCATGAGTGCGTGGCAATGGTATATTATTACACACAAAAACAAGTATCATTACTCCACACTACACCCACACTTTTGATTCTTCACATCATCAAGCTTCAACCCAAAAGAGAAAGAAAGAAGATGATGATTGACAATGGTGGTGACGATGATTATGATGATAGATCAAGAAGAATATGAGCAGTCAACCAACAGCCAAAAACAAATCTGTAAACAAAATCACACACAAAACACACAGCAATCAACAACAATTCTAATTCTCAAATCATCCCACCCATCAACATGAATCACAAGTCAAATTGTGATGTATGATTGCCTCTGTCCCTCTAAAGAGCAGAGATTATGTTTTCGGGTTCAGGGTTGGACAATGGCCCTTAGTTCTGGAGACTTTGGGAACATTGTCATGAACATTGGAATGTCATAAAGAACTTTGGAATGTAAAAATGTGGAATGTTCTGAGTGCTTATACAAATGACCGAGCGAGAGGCAAGGCTGCTCTCATGTAATTTTGTTCAGGACTTTAGGAAGTTGTTAGTTGTTTCCAGGAGTCTTTTTGGTTGATCAATTGTTGGGCAAAAAGCATACCAGGAGAGAGTTCTGTTGCTTGTGTTGCTGCAACAGGTAGTGGGGTTGTTAGCTCTGGTGCAACCCAATTAGGTGTTTCAAGGATATGTTGGAAAACAAAGCAAGTCTCTACTTAACCCCTAAGAGTCTAGGCTCATTTTACAATCATTTTATCTTCATTTGACTCTTAGTAAGAAATTTTTTTTAATCTACAAATACAAATCGAATTAGATTCAAAGTTTACAAGCTCATAGTTCTTTGATAAAAAAATTTAAACCAAAATCAAGCGAAGGATGATGAAATAGATTGAGTTCATACAAGAATAGACAAGTGGTGCCCAAGGTTGAATTTGAAGTTTCACTCATAAACAAAAGCTTTTGTCATGGATTAATGCATGCATTTTAATGTGGCACTCACAAAGACTAAGTTACCAACTCACGGGGGAAAAAAATATCAAGCCAAAATATGATTCTTCAAGTGAAAATGTTCATCATTGCAAGTTTTGGAATTAAAATGTGAATTTGAGAATCCTTGAAAATGGGCATTTTAATGTGAGAACTCTTAGGTTAACTCTTAAATTGTAAATGACTTTTCAAAGTTAACCCAACTAGGTTAAGAAAGCTAACTAGGGGTGGGCTTTGTCACTTGTATAGTCCCCCCCCCCCCCCCCCCCCCCCCCCCCCCCCCAACCCGCCCGCCCCATCCTCTTTCTTTTTTTTTTTTTTTTCTAGATAGAACAAAAAAACAAACAAATATAATTTTTA
>Ga0116229_10004953_pt1 | contig 21792 bp, 25 predicted proteins | sample S1TSphgellanicum_3_FD_87313 | JGI IMG/M metagenome (GOLD analysis project Ga0116229, IMG submission 87313) | Host-associated microbial communities from peat moss isolated from Minnesota, USA - S1T2_Fc - Sphagnum magellanicum MG | ecosystem: Host-associated > Plants > Peat moss > Unclassified...
GAGCAAGGGAGGTTTGAAATATATACTTAGTTGGTGAAATCTACACCAGGTGTAGATACTGGGGGTACAATGTAGTAAAAGCACAGGAGAGAGAGAGAGAGAGAGAGCAGGGGAGGTTTGAAATATATACTTAGTTGGTGAAATCTACAAGTGGTGTAGATACTGGGGGTACTATGTAGTAAAAGCAAAGGAGAGAGAGAGAGAGAGAGAGAGAGAAAGGGAGGTTTGAAATATATACTTAGTTGGTGAAATCTACAAGAGGTGTAGATACTGGGGGTACTATGCAGTTAAAGCAAAGGAGAGGGAGAGAGAGCAAGGGAGGTTTGAAATATATACTTAGTTAGTGAAATCTACAACAGGTGTAGATACTAGGGGCTGTGTGTCAGTAGTAGAAGAAGCATCAGGCTCCGACAGCAGCTGCTATGAAAGGAGTGGGTCCCTTCCTTCCCTGCCCTTCCCCGCCTTTCTCTCTCTCTCTCTCTCTCTCTCTCTCTCCTTGCTGCACACCACTTCACAGTTCTCTAGTTGTTCTGGATGGTTGTGGTGTTGTTGCTGTAAGTTTCTTTCAGCTCCTCCACATCTCTCAAATCTCTTTGTCTTCTTCTTCACAATCTCCCTTACCATTTCACATTGCCCCCCTGCCTTCGCTTGTCTGCACACCCGCATCTCTCTTTCACATCTTCGTCATCGTTTTTCTTCTTCTTCCTCTTCTTTCTTCTTCTCAAGTGCGTTTTTTTTTGTTTGTTTCAGGCTGTGATTCTGTTCAGCTCCCAAGCTTTGAGTGCATGTGTTGGTTTCTGTTTTGTTATTGACTCTTCTGGTCTCCAGCTAGCTGCTTTCTCAAGCTTCTCTCTCTCTCTCTCTCTCTCTCTCTCTCTCTCTCTCTCTCTCTTCTTGCAGCACTACTGTCGTGTTTTTGCGTGTTGGGTAAGCATCTCCCCCCTCCCTCCCTCTCTCTATCTCTCTCTTCCTCCTCCCGACTACTAGTTTGCTTCTCCTCCATGTTCCTTAAGTCGTTGGTGCTGTAGTTGTGAGAGATTTTTGTGGTTGTTTGGCTCCTCTCCTGGCTTGCTTCTCTGCCTTGATCTCTCCATGCTCGATGTTGTAGGTCTAGCTTCAAGCTCCTCTTGGTTTGGTTGCAACTTCCACCGTCTTCTCTCTCTCTGTGCGTGTCTCTCTCTGTGTCTCTGTGTCCCTCTCTCTTTCTTGTGTGTTGTTGTTCCGTCGACTTCTTGTCTTGCAATGTGACATGTGTGAGGCAGTTGTAGAGGTTTTCCTTGTGGATCCCATGTTTGTCTCTTCTGTCGCTGCTGCTCAGCTCGAAGCTGCTGCTTCACCAGCAGCAGCAGAGCAAAAAAGAAAAAAAGAAACCCACCCAAAAGCTTCTCATAAACTCTTGAGATTTCTTTGCTAAACATCGTCATCGTCATCGTCCCTCCTGCGCCTGTTTTTTTCCCCAGTCTGGCATTGTTGCAACTGTAGCAAGCAAGCAAACAAGCAGCTCGAGTCTTCTGCTGCGGAGGAGGAGAAGGAAATAAGCGTCCTGGATGTTTTGACATGTAGCTAGCTCACCACGGAATTACACTCAAGAAGGAGGAGACCCGCAACCATTTCTCACCCCATTGCTCTGCTCTTCTTCAAGGATGGCTGTTGAAAAGAGCAGCTCCAGATTCTGAATTTCTTCGAAGAACGTAGCAGTCAAGGAGGGAGTGAGGAAGTGTGGGAGGAAGAATTGGTGGAAGAAGGGGACAGCTCGAGCTCAAAGCTGTGGACTGATTTCATGTAGTGTCCAAGCATTCTTCTGCATTCTTTACGGCGGGTGGGAGAAGGATCTCGCATACATACATTGCCGCCACCGGGAGGACGGTGAGGAACAGAGCTTCTTCTGCAGTAGTAGTCGTAGTAGCTAGGGGATTGGCAGAGAAAGAGTTTTTCTTCCAGTTGAGAAGAGGGGAAAGAGGAGGATCGGAGCAGCAGAGTCAGAGAAACCCCCACCCATTGTGTGCAGTTGGGAATGTGAGCCATGATCATCAATGCATCTCTCTTGTGTACCCAACACCATTCAAGAAGTCCCTTCGTGATCATCATCATCATCATCATCATCTTTGTGCAAAGGATGATGATGGTTGCCAAATTTCATGCCATAGTTCCTTCCTCCTTCCTCCTTCACAAGTCTGGACATACTTCAGCACATCTTAGATTCCAGCTTTGCAGACAAGCAAGCAAGGAGGGAACTAGCTGTATATAGATGGCATAATTTGCAGTAGTTTTTCTGTTGTGCTTGCAACAGACAGACATATTCTGAGTATCTTGGTATTGGGTTGTGAACAGGTTAAGGAGAACCAGCTCAAGAGACAGAGAGAAAGTCTTGCTGATCAAGGGAAGACGCATCATCATCAGCAGCAGCTGCAAATTGTAGAGAGGTGGTTTTGTTGCCATGGAGAAGGAGAAGGAGAAAGAGAGCTCCCGTCGTAGTTGGCCATGGAAGAAAAAGTCCCCCAGCGAGAAGCTTCCCACCAATGCTAGTGTTGTGTCTGCTGGAACTTCACCCAATTCTTCTTCACTTTTTGAGGAGCAACAACCACAACAACAACAGGTTCAACCCATCTCCAAATTTTGTGACTCCTCTGTCTGTCTGTCTGGGTGCCTCATACACGAGCCTTGTCATGATCAAGTTTTGGAATCTGGATGCATGGTGTCTGCAATTGAATCCCAAGTTTTTGTATGCTCTTGTGGAGCTCGGTACCTTCATACCTTGCAGCCATCACCCAATGACCTTCATTCCATCCTCTCTGTCTCTGTCTCTGTCTGTCTGTCTGTCTGTTTGTCTGAGTCACAGTGGGGATGATAGATAGTCTACAGGACATTCTTGAGGAACTGGGGTTCTTCTTCTGCTTGCAATCAAAGGGTTTTGCACCATTTTTTGTATGTTGCTTTTCCTGTTCACTTACATATCCAATGTAGGAAGAAGTTCCCTTTTTCTTCTCTACATTGCAGAAGAAGAGAGAAGAAGAAGAAGAAGAAAGGCTTGCTTTCGTGTGGCACTTTTTTTCTAACAGGCCACTCAGGGGTCTGGGTGTTGATGATGTTGATGCTGATGCAGAGATGGGATTTACATCATCGTTCTTTCTCGGTGCAAATGTCACCACAAAAGGTTTGTGAAATCTCAGCCTTGCAAACCCATGGATTGTTAGCCAAGAATCCTCAGACTTCATTGGCAAAGGGCAACAAAGAGAGAAGCAAGAGTTCTGGAGGTTTCTTCAAATCAGGAGATCTTTTGCTGAGGGTTTTGCTACAGACAGTAGTAACAAATTGATTGATTGTTGTTGTTCTTTGTCTTTGTTTATGGATGTGATTTTTTGGGCCACAGGATGTGTCTGCAGCGAGGGTGTTACAAACCCACTATGTCCGTGCAGTAGCAGCAGATGCAATACAGCAGCAGCAGTCAGAGGACAAAGCCAAAAGTGTGAGTGAGCAGCTTGCGACAGCACTTGCAGATATCACCATCAAGGACAACCTGGTGAAGCAGCACATCAAAGTTGCAGAAGAAGCAGTCAGTGGTAAAGGAAAACTTCACTTAAAAAAACCTTGAAGGGTGCTTTGCAGTGGAAAAAGACGGACACTCACTCTCTTACACATAAGAAAACCGATGGTATGAGTTATTGGTGATGATATCTCTTTTTGCTTTGTTTTATAGGGTGGGAGAAAGCGGAAGCAGAAGCAGTGGCTTTGAAGCTACAATTGGATGCTGCATTGCAGCAAAAATTAGCAACTGAGGACCGTGTTGCTCACCTTGATGGAGCCTTGAAAGAATGCATGAAGCAGCTGCGGCATGTGCGGGAGGAGCAAGAACAACTGATTCATGACACATTGGTGAAGAAGACGAGAGAATATGACAAACTGCGAGTTGAGATGGAAACCAAGTTGGCCGAAGCCTCCCAGATCTTAAGCCAGACCCGCACCGAGCTTCTCGAATCCAGGGCTGAGGGAAAGGCACTCTCACATGCATTGCAGGTATAACACCGAAGAAACCAATATTGATGTTTATGCAAGTGCAAAAGTCATACATTTTTCACAGCAAAGTTATCTGATTTTGCGCCTGTTGAGTCATTGTTTGTGCACAGGAACGCTCAAGGAGCCTTGCAGAACTTGGAGAATCCAAAGGACGAGCGGAAGCGGATATCAAGATTTTACAGGTCAGGGTTCGGAGTGCCAAAACAGTTCTCATACACAATGATGCATGATGGTTTTTGTTTGTTGCTGACTGAATCCGAAAAAGATCCAAGCTTTTCTTGTTCAAATGCCTTTCGTAGTTGACACACATGAGAGAGTTTGTCTGTGGGGGTGTGGTGGTTGCTGCCTGTAGGTACGGCTTGAGGCAATGGAGAAGGAAAACGCTAATCTCAAATATGAAGTACATGTTCTGAACAAGGAACTGGAGATTAGAAATGAGGAACGAGAGTATGAGCGCAAGGCAGCTGATATTGCAGCCAAACAACACCTTGAAAGTGTTAAGAAAATTGCCAAGCTTGAGGAGGAATGCAATCGCCTACGGGTTCTTATCCGCAAAAAGCTTCCGGGTGAGAGAGAGACTTAGGGTTTTCATGTCATCATCCTGAGATGACAAAGTCTTTAGCATTCTGGTCAAGGAACTCTTTCATGTGGAGTCTTACAGAATTCAGCCATTGGCATATTTGTGTGCCATTCCATTCATTTCGTTGATTGTTTTTGCTGACCTAATCCAGGTCCTGCGGCTCTTCAGCGGATGCGGCATGAGGTTGAGGGATTGGGGAAGGTTGATGCCATAGAAAGCAAACGGAGACGCTCATTGGGGCATAGTGGACGCCATATGGATCCAAGTTTGATGGGCATGATGCAGGAGAATGTGCATGATGATTTGGGTTATAATGGCATGAGTAGTGGGATAGCAGAGAAGATGGCAGCAATGGATGAAGAGATGAAAATGCTCAAAGAGGCACTTGCTCGGCGCAATGAGGAGCTGCAAAATGCCCATGTCACATGTGTGAAGACTGCTAACCGCTTGTCGCTTGTGGAAGAGGAACTGGATCGGGCACTTGGAGTTCAACACCAATCCAAGCAGCAAGAGATTAAGACACTGATTAAAGGAGGGAGTCATCATCATCATCACCATCACTCTACAGACATGGACATTAATGGAGATGCATCATCAGATGCCTGGGCATCTGCACTTGTTGCTGAGCTTGACCAATTCAAGAAGAAGTCCAAAGTGCTGCCACTCAGTAATGGCCATACTGACAAAGGTCAAGCATCTCTCAGCTACCAGCTTATGGATGACTTTGTTGAAATGGAGCGGCTTGCAAAGATGTCAGAACCTGCAAAGTCTGAAATCACATACTCTGACAGTGCATCCTTTGATGGACCACGAGAAAGTCCACTCACAGCTGCTGCTTCGGACCAAATCCAAGAGCTGGAAGGTGAATTGGCTTCAACTCGTCGGGAATTGGAGTCAGCCAATCACACAATCTGTGGCCTCAATGCCAAGCTTGCCACGGCTGAGGAACAGCTTACAGCTCTTCAATCCAGGAATTCGGCAAATGAGGTTTTGCTGATTAACTTGCAAGACCAACTGGACCGATTGAATGAAATCCAGTCTGACATGGAAAGAGGTGGCAATGGACCCCCGGCACTATCAGATCAGATGTCTGGATTTTCAATCAAAGATATCCTGGCCAGGGGAAGAGAGAATGGGCAAACTGGGTCTGTGTCGGAGACATGCTCATCTGAAGCGGAGGCTCCAGAAGAGCATGATGCATCTGTCTCTGATGCAGAGTCTAAGGCAAGCACAGCACACATAGAGCTAGCAGCATCTTTGTCGAAAATTGTGGGGATTCTTGAAGCTCTTGCACAAGCAACAGGGAGTGAACACACTTTATTGGTCACAATGCACATTGATGGCACAGGCAAGATGTTAGGATCACATCTGCAGGGAGAGGGAGGGGCTCAAATTGCACAAAGCATGCAATGGAAAGACTTGGAGCTGGAAAATGCTATGCAAATTGTTGTTCTAGCGGGAAACAAGTTGTTGCAAGGCAAGTGTGACATGGTTGAATTCATTTCAGAGCTTGCATCAGCCTTGGACAGAATTATTCTTCTGAAGCCATTTAAAATCCGTCCAAGCCATCAAGCCACTGAATGTGATGAAGATGATGATGATGATTCAGAGCTTCTTGCACAACAACAATGTGCTAAAGCTCAGGCCACTCCCACCATGATGAACTTAAATGAGCTCAAATGCGCACAATTATTCTTGCCCGATGGAGAGATCGACGCAGCAGATCGAAGAAGTCCTGTGAAAGAAGAGCTGCCACCATGGCCTTCAAATCAATTAGTGGGAGCTGTGGCCTCCACCACTGCCACCACTGAGGTAGAAGAACATCTTAGAGGTGGAAATGCTGATATTGAAGACCACTTGAACGTAGTCAATGAAAAGATGGAGCAATTGAAGGTGCAAGAAGAAGAGGAGGAGAGGCATCTTCTTCTCTTTGACCATGAAATGCACCAGGTGAGATTTTTACTCTCAGATTTCCCATTTGCATTTGATGCCAATATGGATTGTCAAGGGCCTCACCTAATTTCTATGTCTATTTGTCACCATTTCCAAAATTGTTCAGAGCAAATTAGTATCATCAGTCAGTCAGTGGAGATGAGCTTTACAAAACAAAATGAATGGGTGGGACATGATTCTGGCATGTGTGGTGGGGTGGGACACAAAAAAATTTGCAGGATGATACACAAGAAGACTCAGAAGGTTTGAAGGAGGATGAGTTACTGGAGGAAGAGTTGATGGTTCTGTCATCAGTCAATCCAAGAGTGGTGTCAAGCTTGCAGGCAGCAACTGGAGAGATGAACCATTTGCATGATAAGGTGGCAGCACTGGAAGTCCAACTACGTGATGAACGGCAACAACATCACGAGGTTATGGCCAAGCTTGAAAACCTACAGCACCAACTTCACCTGTAAGCTATCAAATTCTCCTGGGTGGTATAGTTGTTGCAGTTCCTATGCCCAGCTTGACTTTCTAGAATCTCCAATGTGTAGGGTGGCAAAGATTATGGTCAATGAAATCAGCTGAAAATTGATTGTTATGATTGCCTTGTTGCAGGAATGCCAGTAAGAGTGAGCATTCAGGAGGGTCCCATGCTAGAAATGGGGACTGGACCAGTCACTCCACATCACAGGATGAAGACACCAAGTCTAGAAAGGTGCATATTTTGCACCCATCAAGATAACTGTTATGCAATCTTTTGAGTTTTGTGGCCAACTCTGTAATACTTTTGCTATTTTCCAGAATGCATTTTCACTGAAATCCTCTTTTTGTTGTGTTGGATTATTGAAATGAAACAGGAGCGAGAGGACAGGGAAATGGCTGCAGCAGCTCTTGCAGAGTGTCAAAGAACAATACAAGCGCTTGGCAAGCAGCTGCAGGTGATGGGAACAGTTCCTCCTTTGGCCACCACAACCCAAGAGCGAACAGAGACATCGATTGACTCATCAACAGACTCAGTGACATCTATAAAGAAGCCATCAACCAACATGGAGATTCTCCAATGGCAGACAAATGCTGCAGAAGTGATCCCATGCTTGCCTGACATTGCTGATGCACACAACCATTCTCCATCTGCACTGCGGGAACGAAGCTCCGCCTCTCCCTGGGTTGTTACTACCACCGTGGAGCCACCTCCTCACCCGGGAGGCGGCAAACTGAGTCCAATCCCAACTCCACCAGGAAGGCAGTACAAAGGACGACCAGCCTCTGCTGATCAAAGCTTCTACGGCTGGCACCAGGGTGGTGAAAATGGTCACAGGTTTAGTAACGACTACACAGACAGTGCTGGGACAGTACCTCCATCACCACCGGCACTTTCTGGGCATGGCTCAATGTCAATGCCAGCATCACCAGCCCGGTCTCCAGGATCTGTTCTTCGGTCGCTGAGGAAACGGAGCAGCAATGGACCTAAATCATTGAGCGAGGATTCAGTAGCAGCAGATGAAACGCCTCCACAGAAGCCAAGAATTTCATCTACATTTAGCAGGTTCTATTCTAGATCACGAAGTGGAAGCAGTGGATCATCTGGCTGATACACATCATCCTGTGTTTTGTCCCCCTGGCCCCCACCCCCCACCCCTCTCTCTTCATCAGCAGCTTTGCACAAGCTATGGTTAGTTTCAGAGCTCTGAAAGGGTCAGAGTTGCTACAGTGAGCAACTGGGAACAACATTGTGAATTCATCAGGCCAGGTTGATTATTTCCTTTCTGTTTCCATCAACAGTAACAGCCCATTTGCCTACCCTGCTAAAAACCTGTTTTTCCTTGAGTAAGTCAAGCCAAACACGGTGATGTAAGTCAAGTATAAGACACGCTTGACTGCCAAGCAAGATGTAAATGCCAAGCAAAACGTACCACAATCCTGTGTAATTTGAGAATGAAGCATATCTTCTCTGTAGTCAGAAAATGAAATAGACATCACCCAATACCATCTCCGAGTCTTCCAACTTCGACAAAGAGTTGGCTTTTTTGAAAGATCTATGAGAAGAGTCTTTGTTGCTGGTTTTTTTGGGTATAGTTTTGACTAGTTTTAAAATGCAGTGATGATATGATGGCAGCAAAATGATTGCTTTTTTCACCAGTGCACTTAGCATTGGTTCCCCCATATATTCTGCCACCATCTGCTGTACAGAACATGTTGCTATAATGCTCCAAATGACTTTGCATTCTATGTTGCAGACTAAGTTTCTGTTTCCCTCCAAATGTCATGATATGTTATTTGGGAGTTTACAAGTCCCAGAATTCCTTGACTAATGTGTTCCCCCTTCTGTCTGTAAACATGGTTCCTCTGCATCTGAGATATTTAACTGGCACTGATGAGCACTGGGTCTCAACAATCAAGGATTTGAATAAACAGATAACAGTGGTTCCATTTTGAGTGAAGTAAATTATCAGATCAACCCCATCTGAGCAAGTAAACAACAAAAGTTTCAACGATCATTTCCTCAGCCCCAGCAAATGTAACCAGTTGCTTCTTAGTGAAATCATATAATGTGAAATATACGTATTTAGTCAGAATAGCCCACTTTTGAAAATCTCATGAACTGTTGTCTCTCAGGGTCTATTGTGATCACTACATTGACTAGTTGTTTGAACTGAGTGGTGTACCTCAACAGTTGTTGATGCATGTCCCAATTCAAAATCTGAATTGATGCATGATAACTGTAGCCAAAGGGATGAACAATTGATCCAATACTCCACACTCTGTACAGGACTGCTCGGTTTCAGGAAAAATTATAGTACACTGAAACTTCATCACCTCATAAAAACTCATGGTGCATAGATACACAATAGAACACACTTTTTCCTTGAGTCATGTACAAAGACTCTTGCCACCCTTTTGGTGAGCTGTACATGAAAAATAATGAAACAGGGAGAACATTGCAACACTGCATATTGTCTGCACTGAAGTTTCAGATACTTTGTCCCCTTAGATATTCTTTGATTAGGAACTTGCAGAGAGCCATTGATTCAGCAGGTACTGTCCTGCCCTTTCAACCTGGATTCTCATCACCAACTACGTGAACATCAAGTGCTTCTGCTTGAAAAACCAAATGAAGGCAGAAAAGATAATGATGCCTGCTACTCCAGCAATAATCAAGACCCACTTAAAGGCCCAAGGCTCATCAAATAAGTCGATTGGAATGTTCATGCCAAATATACCAGCCACCACACCAAAAATTGCAACCACAAATGTGGCTGTCGTCAGCAGCAATTCAAACTGTATCAGCTGATTCCGCACATTATCCTGTTTTCAAAAGTTCCAAGATTCAGCTCAAATTCTCTTCGGAGATTCCAGAAACCCTTACATGTAACAACCCAACTGAATGCTCAAGCCTTGAATTTCTTTCACACATGTGAGTAAATTGATGAACCATACATCTGACTCTCTTTAAACATTTCAGAATTGTCTCTGACTATCTAAAGATCTTTCATTTGGAGACAATGACATAAATCAAGAACCTTCATCATCAGCCCAAATACCCATCATTGCATAGCACCTTCAAAGGCAGGTTTGAAAAACTTGATAAGTTTGATGAAATCCTCAAAGACCATTCTAGGAAAAAGTTCCTAAATTGACCAGGACACAAGCAGATCTGGTGTGAAACACTCACCAATTCAATGTTGATAAAATCCTCTGTGTCATCTATGTACTCCTTCAACTGCATCCACCAGACAACAATCTCCCTCAGAACTACCTCTCACCATACCAGAATCTGACAGAAAGTATGGGTGCCACAGTGGTCTATATGAACTGAAGTTCATCACTAGAACTGAGGTAACAAAAACTTACTGAAGTTAGCTTGTTGAGAGTGCCATCAATAACAACAAAGTAAGCCTCAAGCAACATTTCGAGTTCCTCCACTCTATCATCCTCATTTTGAGAGCTGCCATGGCTCTGCCGAGACCTTGCAAGGCTATGCATTCTTTCCAAAGTCTTCTCCTGCAACTGGCTTTGGGCTGTGCTGGTGGGAGAACAGACAGGTGATACGGGAGCTGACATTGACACTCCTGCCCCCATGTTACTGTAATTAAATTGTGTGATATTGTCCATAGCATGGAGTGCCATTCGCTCTTTCTTCTCAGTAAGATATAATTCTGCCATGTCACTATCATCATCCATGAGCTGTTCAATCTCATCCCGAACCTGTGCACAATAGAGTGGTGTATATGAGGAACACGTCCTTATGCTCAAGCCCAACTCTTAAATATGTGCACTGAGTGACAAAAATACAGTTTCCAGATGCCAAAAGAAATGTTGGTTGACATTTCCTTTGTCCACATCAAATTATGATTTCAAGCTTGTTGTAAAGAACTGAATCTAAAGATCGCCTTCACATTGGGACCTCAGATCAACAAAAGTCAGAACCCTGCCAGGCCAAAACAAGCAACTACCTTATGTTTTAGCACACATGAGCAGCACTGAGATGATTAGGAGCATTACACCACAAAATCATGCAGAGAGAGGAATGCCCAATGACTTACCTTTTGAACTCTTCGTGTAAGTGCCACAAGGTGACTTTTCAGGCGACGAACACGCTCCAAATTAAGTGTGCTGATCTTCGATGTGAGCTCATCCAGAACTGGATAGACCTCCTTCTCCAACTCTGCTGCCTGCATTTCTCATACAATGCACATCAACACAACCATAAACCTGGTGCTGTCAAAGAAACTTCTAATGAGTATCATGCAATCACAACTGCAAGCTCAAATCCTGGACCCTGTGTGCTGAAGAACTCTCTGCATTTAAAGAACATTGCTCGATGAAAACTTCAGAAGAACTATTAAAAACAACCATGAACCACCCTGTTAATAGTCAAATGCATGACTACTTATTATGTCTGCATTTTGGGTCCTGTCCAGTGAGAACCCCAGATAACCAGGAAATTCCAAAAGAGTGCATCCGCAAAACTGTGGAATTCTTCAAGAGAGCAGGCATCTCCTTACACCACAATATTGCAACTTCCAAGCTTTTCAAATACATAAGCTATATCAGATTGACTTTCACATGAACCGAGTAGTTGCTGTAGAAAACTAATTGAATCCATTTAGGGTCTGATTGAAGTGGACCACCAACAGTCCCAAAGTGTATGCTTCATCACACAGACTCCATATGCACCTCTAATCACAAAACAACATTACAATCTTTCTGAAATACCACCATTCCACATACCTGGGTGTCAAGAAAAGTACAAGCAGCTTCAAGTGCCACTTCAAGGGCACGGAACTCGAAAGGAAGATATTCAGAAGATGAACCACTAAACATATCACCATGATTTACAACCTTTCCACTCTTCTGTTGATTCTCTCGCTCTGAGGCTTCCAAGTGCTTATCACAGTTATTGGGATGTTGCTGTTTGCCAGGATAGGTATCAATAGATTGAGCTCCCAGAGATGGCCAATTGAAACCCGGAAATCCAAACTGATTCTCTGTGATGAGCCGCCTTCGAAGCTCAGTGACATACTGCAGCACGCAGTTGTCAAGAGAATTCAATAACAAGACTTCATCTGCTGTTATTATGCACCTGATCTGTTCCAAATTGACAACAATTGCTCTTTCTCGGCCCAGAATTGTTGAAGGGTAGACAAAGAGGGGATCCAATAAACGAAGATCTCGAGCTGGCAACTGACATCGCCGCATAATTGCAGCTTTGTCAACCTCAAGAACCTGTGAGTTTCCTGATTTGTCAATGCGGATCCATGACCGCACTCCTTGACCTCTCTTCTTGAGATTTGGTGCATCCGTGCCATGGAACAGAGGTCGAATGAAATCAGACGGACTTGCTGACTTAGGCCGTGGAGGGAGGAGTCGAGCTTTTAGATCCCCCATCTGATTCCAAAACCCTAAATTGCTCAGAGTTTCCTATATAAAACCCTAATTGAGCAGAGTTGATCAACCACCTGATCCAAATTTCCTCAATTCACACAAATCCATAGACAACACAAAAGCATCCAGAATAGAGAATCTTCAGCATGACAAAATCAATTTCTTTCTTCTGCTCCTCACAGCATTGAATGCATCAACTGATGTACTTGGATCCAGATTCTGGTGAAGAAGAATTCCATCCCCCTCTTCACAGTAAAATCACACAACTCTATCTGTCCAGAGAGAGCCCACTGTTACCAGAATAAGCTTCCGAAGATGGGAACACTGTCAAGTATATTCTGAATTAGGTATCCATTTTGATCTCTTTACATTACTATCCAAATAGAGCTGCAACAGCAGCCTCCTCTTCACAAGAGAAACAAGAATAACCAACACACGTAACCCTAAAAACAAGAATTCCCACATAAAAGAAATTCATATAGGAAACCAGAGAATAAATACATAATAGAGAATTTTCAGATCCACGCTCAACTGCAACTCAAACCTTCATCCGAGAAGCTCCATAAGAATAAGGAAAAAAGACCCCTAGTACCGTACAGACACACAAAAAAGCTTCAAACAGACTCAATTTACCTTCCTTTTAAAAGGGTTCCCAACACCTCCCGAGGTTTTCAAGCAACCAGTTTGAAGCCCAGCAAGTTTCCATAGCTTGATGCAATCCAGGAAGCCATTTCTCCGCCGCCGAACAACCAGAAATTGCACCGCACTTGGGGATCTGGAGAAGGAAAAAACAGCTACAAAATCGACGAAAGCTTCACCGACACACAATTTCTGCCTGCAATTGCCAGACTCCCTGGGAGGCAGCTCGAATCTACATACATACATACATACATACATATACATACATGCGTCTACATGTATTCATGTATTTTCAGTGTTCTGTAGGTAAGTGTAAATACACATATACCCACCGTGTAAAAAAAACCAGGTAATTTTTTAAAAATTACTCACTATGTAAATAATTTCTTAAACACTTACATCAACGAAGTGTAAAAAAAATTCAATTGCACTTAGAGCATCTCCAGCGGTGCTCACACTGCTCAGTATGCTATCCTACACAGCACAATTGGATGAAGAAAAAGTCAAAACATGCTGGTTTGGCTCAGCAAAATCGCTTTGGCTCAGCAAAATCGTACTTGCACACTGTTTGCGGTGGCTGGTAAAAGGCGCCGCAAAGATGTGCACTTTCGGAAAAGAGTGTAATAAATACGATCTGACTGACTGTTGCTCAGTGTTTCTGATTCGTCCATCATAATAATGATTGGTCCAGCTGGTTTGCTATTAGTAGTTCTCACCTATTTGCTGTCCAGTTTCAGTTATCGGTGGGGTTTCAGAAAAATAGTAGTAACTAAAACTTGGATGTGAAAGACATTTTTGCAGGGTCACACACAGACTGAGCACCACTGGAGATGCTCTTACACAGTCTCATGTAAATGTTCGTTTTTGGCAGGGTAAGTGTAAATGTAGATTTCATATACTTGTGACTAGACTTATTTGCAACTCACATTTAGTTAGTTTTGAGTGCATACCAAAGCTCAATGTTTCTTTTTCTTTTGGCAATGTGATTTTCTTTTGTGATTGGCTTTTCACAAAATACTCGAATGCTATATTCGTTCTCAAACAAAAGATCATCAAATTTATTATTATTATTATTTTAGTTATTTATTACTAGTGCAAATCCACCCATACCTTTCTTTCATGTGGGCCCTTTACACATCCATCCATCCACACTAATAGTGTGCAAAGTTATTCTCCCTTCCCCATCCATGAATATGAAATCATAAAGAATGTAGCGAAAACGTGAGGATGAATCAAATGCTACTACAATCCCGTAATGCACACTCAACAATTGTGACCAATCAATCAAACCCAATCATATTTCTTAGCTGACTCTTTTGGGACGCAGGATGCTAAACACCACCAAATGAGCTCGGTCCAGGTTTGTCTTTTTGCACCTTGCATGGTTCTGTATAGAACCATTCTAAAACAACCCCAAATGCAGCTTGGTCCAGGCTTGTCTTTTTGCGCCTTGTACATTTCTGCATAGAACCACACAATTCTGCATAGATAGAACCATTCTAAACAACCCCAAACAAAGCTTGGTCCAGGCTTGTCTTTTTGTGCCTTGTACAGTTCTGCATAGAACCATACAATTCTGCATAGATAGAACCATTCTAAACAACCCCAAACAAAGCTTGGTCCAGGCTTGTCTTTTTGTGCCTTGTACAGTTCTGCATAGAACCACACAATTCTGCATAGATAGAACCATTCTAAACAACCCCAAACAAAAAGCTTGGTCCAGGCTTGTCTTTTTGCGCCTTGCACAGTTCTGCATAGAACCATTCTAAAACAACCCCAAATGAAGCTTGGTCCAGGCTTGTCTTTTTGCGCCTTGTACAGTTCTGCATAGAAACACACAGACCTGCTCTTAGTGTAGACAATACACAGTCAATGTACAATATGTACTATATTCCCATGTCTGTAGATTGTACATAGTTTAGTACATACACTCGTACACAGGTATGGGGTAGTGGTTTATCAGTAGGTGAGTTGTAAAAAGAGCAACTGAGCTAGCTAACCAAACATGGTTTAGGTTAGCCAGGAACTGGAACCCAATGGAAACAGTATTTCTTGTCCAACTACCATCCATCTCTTTTGAACTAACCACATCATGTTTAGTAACTCTCAGGAACTGGGACCCAATGGGAAAGTGTTTCTCATCCACCCACCCATCCACCGAATATGGAGCACTCGGTGAGAATGTTCTGGAAGAGATGCTTACCTTTGTAAGCTCAGTAGAAAATCCTCAGTTTGGACAAAAGCGTGAGCTGAGAATTTACACATCTTTTGAGACAAGCTCAGGTTTTGGAAGTGTTCTGCATGGCAGGATCTTTCCAGTATGCTGAACTGCACCTGGATTTCATCATTGCAAAACATCCTGGAGCATTTGCAGCACTATGCATTAGCAGTATCTTTCCAGTATGCTGAACCGCATCTGGGTTTCATTGTTGCCAAACATCCTGAAGAGTTGTGCATTGCAGAATGTATCCTGTATGCTGAACTGCAATCCAGATTTTGACATTGTCGCCAAACATCCTGAAGCATATGAGCACTTCATCACTTCCTTGCCAAAATGTTCATGTTCTTGAAACAAAAAGCAAATATCAACATCCAGTTTCAATCACACACAGAGGGATCAACAGGATGCATACTAACCTATGTACTAACCGATTTCCTGAAACTGACTGTTGATAAGGATCTGAAAATCACCAGTGTAACAACAATCACTGCAAACCATAGAAGTGAAGGCACATCACAAGATCAACGTAGGCATAGAAGGCAATGTAAGCATCGCAACATTTGATTTATGCACAAAAAAAAGAGCTGCATGGACATACTTCATTTGGGCTGGCATAGCAAGAAGCCTCCTTGCTGCTCAAAAGACCCACCCAAGTTCAGCTCCAATCAAAGGGAGATAAGTTCGCAGCTTTTTACTCCTGCCACCAACGGGAGTCTAATGTACAGAATACAACTTTGTTCAGACCTGATAAAAATGAAGGAATGTTGATGTTTTACTCACAGGTGTAGTAGAAATTGGAGACTTGTCATCTCAACGGACTGGTCATGTGTTGTAGAAGAACTCACACCTCCACATGATGCCAGTCACAGGGAAAGCACAGTTTAGTACATGTCCAAGAAAAATGACATCACCAAACAAAAGAAGCAGCTATTCATCACACAGAGGTTGCAACCATTGGAGTGAGAACATTCTATGCAGCCAAGATCCTGAGCACTCAGAAGATTGTTAGGAGCTTGGAAGGGATAGACAACAAATAACCTTGGCACCATGGCTTTGCTGGCACCAAGGTCATAGCAATAACTATCTGTATAAGGATCAGCAAAAACCAACCTGCTCATAATTTGAAGACTGTAAATCAGATGATGATGGCCACAGTTGACACCAAGTCTTAAGTAGTAAGCACCATCCATTCTAGGTGGACTACAATGGCAAAGGAGATTCCAGTCTAGTATACTTGGGCATAAGTTACTGCCATGCCTCTAATAAAACTTGCAACACACTCACAAGGTACCTATACTATGTGGCAGAACCTACACTGCTGACAAAGAATCTCACATGATCAACAGAAGAATGGGAAGTTAACAATCAAAGCAGTTGCACCCCACTTCTGAGAAAAATTTGCACCTAATCCTACTGCAATGTTCAAATAAAATATTTGTTGCATGAACACACCAAGGAAAGGCCCTTTCACAAGATGCACAGCAAAAATTAGTGGGGCAGTGAGAAACTTTTAGAAGAACAGGTCACTGGAATTGCCAGGCATCAAGGGGCACAACTGACCTTAAATCTATACAGCCTCAGGATCTCCTTGCTTCATAAGGCTTTTTGGGTAGTGCATTCTCATGAACAATATTACTGGACAAGAGCCTCAGGTGAATTGCATATGACAAGAAAGTGTAGAACAGAGACAATAAGCCCTATAAATTGCCATTAGAAGAGGCTCATACAGAAAATCACATAACATCCAGATGCTTGCTGAAGCTGAAGCCTAGTTGCATAAAAGAAAGCCTACTCAATTCCAGATGGACTCAGCCATACAACAACCTACTGTTTATGTCACCAGCCCCTGGACCAAAACCTCGTGCATATTTGTTACTACCAAACCTGTCATATGGTCTATTACCACCAAGGCCACTTCCAGGAACATACACATCTCTACTAATTGGAGGTGAGGCAGAGGTTGCTTCTGCAAGGCGTGAAAACGTGGCATCCTTTTGACTATACACACCAGAATTTCCATTTATGGACCCAGATCCATAATGCTGGTCTCGAGGAACTGATTTTGCATTACTTAGCTGGTTGCCACTGTTACTTTGAGTAACTCCAGCCATAGTAGATCCAATACTTGATGACCGAGAAAACGATTTTACCAGCTCAAGGGCTGAAGCAGGGGCACTGAACCCATGATGACCAGATATGCGAGGGGCTGGATCCCGCCCTGAAATTGCAACTGGAGCTGTAGGATTATTAGAAGCTGCCCATGCTGCTGATGTAGCAGGGATCAGAGATGGAGGTCTACGCCAACTGTCAGTCTTTTGACGATCAATGAGTGGTGATTCTTGCCTATCAGGGCCACGGTTTTGACTGCTTTGGCGATCATAGGAGTGGTTTGCCTCATATTGACGTATGTTGTCTTGCTTGTCAAAGTCACCACGACCCTTCCACTCTGGATCCCCTTGGTCATTGCCAGGAGCAACCCAATTCTGTTTAGTTCTTTGTCCCTGGCTTTCCATGAACTCTTCAACCTGGTGTTTATATGGCTGTGTTCCCACTTGTTTTTTGTCTGCCCAGCTATCAGAGCCATTAGGCAGCCCAGCTCTTTGTTGCTCTGGCTTGCTACTGCCACTACCAGGTATGTGTCCACTGGAAAACCAAAGCAACATAAGGGAGACACATCAGAGAACTAGTGTGCCTAACATACTTCAACAACCTAGCTCTTTAAAACAGATTTTTCATAAGTCTTACAGACATAAAGTACTTGATATAGCTTAGACACAGGAGTTGTAACATGGGTTGCATGCCCAACCTAGGAAAAAAGCATCCTCTGAACACATAGTTTACTTACATTGTTGGGGAAGGGAGACCATCCTGGCCTGCTGTGCCCAAATCATTAGCACCACGTGCCCTCAATACCTGTGGCAGGAAAATAAAAGGCACTGAATTCATTGGAGAGATGATAATGGGTTAGCTGCATGTGTTAGTTGAGCTAGAATTCACCACCCCTGCCCCCAAATCCATAGCCTGAAATGCCAGAGAAAGAGAATCTGCCTATCTGAGAATCAAACTTACCAGTTCACGGGGGCGAGCACCACCAAAAACAGAGTTCCTGCAGGTTATCAGGGTGAACAAAAACAAGTAAGCCAATCAAGAACTTTCATGTTGGTCTTAGCTCTGTGGCCATTGCTCACAAACTCTTGAGCTTTTAACTCTGTCACCAGTTTTTGCAACTCCTCATGTCAATGGGTTCTTCATTGGTGCAGGGAGCATTAACTTCATACATGTGGGAGATTCTTCATAGGAACATGTGTCTAATGTTTTGTACTGTAGAGGAGGCAGTTCCCTTCAACTGCAATTGTCACCTATAAATAAAGACCAACAAACAAGGAGGTACAAAGCTTTTCCTTTTCAGAAGTACCTAGACAGGGCCTTACAGCTGGACCAAACACTTACTTTTTTATGATATAGTAGATTTATAAAAGGGAGAGGCTGTTGTCAATCCTAGGCAGTAGGTGCAGACATAACATACAGGTAAAGACTTGTATTGTATGTAAGTTCCACCACTCTCTGGATTCTACCATACTCTTAGCAAGTCTCCGGTTCCCACAATCATTAGGCATATGGTGTCTATTTACTCACCTCGCTCTATCTGAGCCTATAGTGGCACCTCCTGTGCCCAATTGCTGTGATCTTGGCTTTAAGTTCAGCTTTGGACGCTCTGCCAGCTTGCTATCTCCACCCCCATACTCAACATCTGTAGATGTACCCCGTACACTAAGCCTACCCTCATCTGTGGCCTCAGCTGCTGTATCCTCTGAAAACACGAGTTCATCTTTTCGTCTCTCATCAGACTTGCCACACAAATCTTTCTCCTTATACTGAATCACAGATCACAGGAACACTTTGTCAAAATTTCAATCATTGTTCCATACAGATGATGCCTGCATTACCTCTGGAAGGTGTCCATGGAAGCAACAGCACTTTGTGGTCAAACAGACTTCAACCTTATCTTACAAATGCAAAAGCAGGACAGTGCAGTCAGGACCTCTATGGCTGGCACTTCTAACTCGATATGTCCAACTGCCTCATCTGTCTCCAGAGGCTTGGAACGGGGAAGAAGCTTCAACCTTGGCCTCTCGGCAACTGGATCTGGAACCACTAATGGTGTTTGAGGCCCAGATGCATCAGCTGGAGAAACTTCTGCTGGAGAGTACCCAACCCAATATCCCTCTGCAGATGGGAAAGGTCTCTCTTTATTGAAAGCTTGGCGGCTCTCAACCAAAGGTGGGCTTCTTCGCTTTTCCCAGTCAATGCTAGCTGGAACCCGATCAACTTGATCCACATCTACTCGTTGATTCCTGCTTTCATGCAGGCTTAAGCCATGGTGATTCCTTTCTACCAAAGCACCACGACCTGCAGCTGGTCCATAATTGTCAGGAATCTCTCCAATGCTGTGTGCTCTGAGGCCACTATTACCCTGTCGCAGACCCTCTGGGTGACTGGGTTCCCTCCTGTAATCATTCTCCACGCTGCCAGTCCTCCCCACATCAAAGAATGTAATTCTGTTTCCAGGATCATAGTAACCTTCCCCACTTCCAAAAGATCTAGTGTCATTGAGTCCACGACCACTAGAATCACCTGCATAACCTCTTGCATCTGTGTATCCTACACGCGCAGCACCCCCCTGGACACCACTATTCTCTCCTACTCTAGTCCCATCACCAAAACCAGGTCTGGTTCCATCATTGTAAGATGGCCTGCCTTCATAACTCTCTGTGTAAACCACCTGTCTGTCCATCTGACCTACCTCTGAGGCATAACCCACCTGGTTACTGTTCTCAGGGTACCATGATTGCTGTCTGATAAATTTTGAATGTTCTGCATTCACATAATTGTTACCATGAGGAACTCGGTCAGTACTGGCACCTCCCCAGCTATGCTCAGGTTTCAAGCCTCCAGAGCTTGCCCTATCAGACAACCCCAAGTCCAATGCTTTTGATTTGGGTATCTGTGCTTGCCATGGAACAGATACTTGACTTTGATTCTGCACTGAGTCTGAAGGCATTTGGGTGCTCTCAGATTCTTGCCGTGCTGGCCAAACATTTGGACCAGAGTTGCGATCCACAGAAGCAACAGACTGCTGCTGCTGTGGAGGTTGCCTCCAATAGGGAGGTGGTGATACTGATGGATTCTGCTTGTTGGGGGGAGAGGATTGTTCATACAACACAGGGACCGTGCTTTTGTAACCATGTTCATCCACCGAGGAGAAGCGATTGAGTGTTTGATTGTGGTGGTGGCCAGAACGGGGGCGATCCTCATACACCTGCTGCTCTTCATATTGTTCTGCACTGTGGCCACTGCGAGGGCGTCCATCTACTGGCTTCCGCTCATCTTCATCATAATTTCTCCCAATGCTTGCAGGGTTAGGGAAGAGGGACGCTTTATCTTCCAATGCTCGTACACTATTGCTCAATCCTTGTCTGTTCTGACCGACGGTGCGCTCATTGCCACTGTACCCTCTGCCAACAGGACTCATCCATGATCCCCCAGATCCTTGTCTCTCAAAAGAACTCCGCTCAACAGGCCTAGAGAAAGACAGAAAAAAAAACATGGCACTCAGAAACTTCATGCCCCAAAACCTTTTGTCCATCACAGGATCTAAGAATTCATCAAGCAATCTCAGATCCCTGTCTCTCAAAAGAACTCCACTTAACAGGTCTGGAGAGAGACAAAAAATATATATAGCACTCAGAAACTTCATGCCCTAAAGCCTTTAGTCCTTCACAGGATCTAAGCATCCATCCAGCAACTTCAAATCCCTGTCTCTCAAAAGAACTCCGCTCAACAGGTCTAGAGAGAAACAGAAAAAAATAAACCATATTACTCAGAAACTTCATGCCCTAAAGCCTTTAGTCCCATCACAGGATCTAAGCATCCATGTAGCAATCTCAGATCCCTGTCTCTCAAAAGAACTCCGCTCAACAGGCCTAGAGAGGGAAAGGGAAAAAACCCATAGCACTCAGAAACTTCATGCCCTCAAAAATCTTGTCCATCGAAGTACCTAAAAACCTATCTAGAAATCTCCACATCTAGTTCTTCCAAGAACACACTAGTGTACAAACAAACCAAAACAAAACCAAAAAAAGAGAAAGTGGCTTCACTTACATTCCAGGAGCAGAGGGAAGAGGCAGATCTGAAGGAATCGAGCCACCATGAAAATCCTTCAACGTCATCACAGCACGCGACGTTTTCTTCTTCGACATTTTCGCTCCCCCTCCCCGGCCTTGCCCCGCCCCGCCCCGCCCCGCCCCGCCCACCCGGCGTGCGTGTCTTATTCTACAAACCTATAACTGTTTCTCTCTCTCCACGAGTGCCTATTGACACCAAAATTCCACAAGAAACTTGAAGGAGACACCCGCAATGAAGAAAAGCGAAGGAAAAAAAAAAAAAAAACAAAAGAGGGACAATTTTTATTTTTAAAAAAAGAAGAAAAAAAAAAAAAAAAGGGAGGGAGGGGGGA
>Ga0116229_10004956_pt1 | contig 21784 bp, 17 predicted proteins | sample S1TSphgellanicum_3_FD_87313 | JGI IMG/M metagenome (GOLD analysis project Ga0116229, IMG submission 87313) | Host-associated microbial communities from peat moss isolated from Minnesota, USA - S1T2_Fc - Sphagnum magellanicum MG | ecosystem: Host-associated > Plants > Peat moss > Unclassified...
CTGCGCGCGAGCGGCGAACGTTATATGCAAGCGGCCCGTGACGCCGCGCTTGTCGGCGACGACGCGGCGGCGCGGCGTGCGCTCGAGCGCGAGGCTTTCGTCGCGCTTCAGCGCGATCGCCTGCTGGCGGAGGTCGCGCAACTGCACGCGCAGCGCGTCGCGCTCGAGTCGCTGACGGAAGGCATGCGGCAACGCGTGGAACTCTTCCGCACCGAGAAGCTCGCGCTCGGCGCGCGCTACGCTGCGGCCCAAGCCGCGACGCGCGCCGGCACGCATGCCGTTGGGCTCTCGTCCGGCATGGAGGACGTCGCGGCGATGGTCGAACGGGCGCATGACAAGGCGCGTGACGCGCAGGCGCGGGCCGCGGCGTTGGTGGCGTTCGCACAAGCGGATGACGCGCCGCTCGCGGAGGGCGAACGAATCGACGAAGCGCGGCTCGAGGCTCGGCTCGCTGCGCTCAAGGTCGCCGGGCCCAAGCCGCTCTCCGGTTGATCGCGATTCGTGCGATCTGAGCGGATCGCGATTATCGCGGCACGGGCGCCGGCAACGCTTGGGGCAACCGTCGCCGTTCGCGAACGACCGGCAAGGGCGCGTGCGGAGATCCGGCTGCATCGGCGCTCTCAAAGCTCATCCGGCGCCCCGCTTGGCCGAGCGACGTCGCGACGACGCGATAGTCGAAACTCACCGTCGACCGGCCGCCTTGCGATTCGCGCACGACGAACCCGGCCGCCGTCTTCGAAGCCACGAAGAGTCCGCGCGTATCCCCGTCGGGGGTCAGAAAAACGCGATACGCATCGGTCGCGTCGATCGACGCCGCGAAGGCCGGATCGAACCGTACGGCGGCTGTGCCCCCGACCAGCCCCGCCGTTCCGGTATCCTCAACGGTCGGTGCCGTCGCCTTGGCCGTGAACGCCGTGACGGTCGAACCGTTGGCCGTTCGCGCGAAGCCGTGCAACGCGCCTCCGTAGTAAACGTCGCCGGTCCCGGTCACCCAGAAGAGGTCCTTCGAGTTGCTGTCGGTGAGCGTTATCGGAAATCCGCCCTTCGCGGGCGCGCGCCCGAGCAATCCGATGTACGTGCCTTGAACGTCGCTCCCGTTGCCGGCGCTGTTGTGCGCGTAGACCGGCACGTTGCCATGCGTTTCGGAGATCAACCCGTAGCCCGAACCCGTCAAGATCTCAATGCCGTACCCGTTCCCGAAGGCTTCCGAAAACACGGCGTAACCGTTTGTCGTGGCCGCATCGACTCCGTCGCCGCTATACGTCCCTCCGTAGACTCCGACTCCCCCGTCGCTCACCTCTCCGACCACGCCGTAACCCTCACCGGTGGTCGTAATACCGTATACTCCGTAACCGTTCGCGGATGTGCCGTTAACGCCGATTCCGCCCGACGTGGCCGACGTGTAACCGTAAACGCCGGTGCCCGCGGGCGACGTTCCCACCACGCCTGGAGTCGTATTTTGCAGCGATTGCCCGACGACTCCGCTACCGCCCGTCGATTCGCCGAAGATCGCCACTCCGGTAACGGAGGTCGACTTCATCGCCACGCCGCTCGCGCTCGACGCCCGGACGCCGGTGCCCGTCACGCTCGTACCGAGAATTCCGATTCCCGATTCCGTATTGTTCCAGCTCGCACAGGGCGTTGCCCCGGTCGTCGCGCAAGTGACCGAAGCGCGCACCGTTTCAAGGGCAGCAGCGGCTCCAGCGGGATGGGTCGCGATGCGGAACGCAGCGCTCCCGGCTCCGAGAACCGCGACCCCGACCAACGTCCGGCGCAGCCACGAGCCAAATCCGTCGTTCAATGGCGTAATGATGCTCAAGGTATTCCTTTCATCTTGGCATCCCGGGAGGTTCGAGCTCAGCCTGAAACGCCGGCGTCGACGAGCACGCCGGCGGCAGGTCGATCGCATCGGCTCCTTCCGGAACATTCCAACGTAAGCGTAGCGCCGCACGCCTGCCGCGGCATCGGCACATTTGCCTATTTTGGCCGTTTGAGCTGCCTATTTTGATGTCCGGTCTGCCGCCCCGCGAACGGCGGCTGCGCGTGCGTCAAAGCGGCGGGCCCCGCGCCGTTCTAGATCAAGCGCGTTATCTGCTTGCGTTTCCAGACGCCGTAATAATATGCGGGCTGGAATAGCAGGGCCGCGATGTAGGCGGCCGGGTAGCCGTACCAAACGCCGTCGAGGCCGATGCGCTGCATCAGGACGTAGGAAACCGGGACCTCAACGCCCCAGATCGAGATGATCGAGAGCAAGGTCGGCCACACGACGACGCCGCTGGAGATCATGATCGCCGAAATAACGCGCGCGTTACCGAAGATCGCGTAACTCCAGAGCGTGATCAGCAGGAGCTCGTGGGCGATTCGCGCGGTATCGGCATTGGCGATGAACAGCGCGATCACCGCGCTATTAAAGGCGTAGACAATGCCGATCAGGGCGCCTTCGATCACGTAGTTCAACGCCACGGCCGACCGCACGATGCGGGGAATGCGCTCCAAGAGTCCCGCGCCGATTGCTTGGGCGCTGAAGATCTGGGCACCGATCCCGATCGAGATCGCCGGAAATTGCACGTAACTCGCGACCTGGTTGACGGCGCCGTATGCGGCCACCGCCGTCGAACCGAAGCGGTTCACGAAGGACAGCACGGCGATCTCCGAGAGCGAGACCATCACGAGGTTGACGCTGGTCGGAATGCCGATGCGCGCGATCTTGACCACGAGACTGGGGCGCAAGCGTACGTTGGCCAGCATCGCGCCGTCGAACGCGAGCGGGTTCTTGCGGAGCGCGAGATAGACCAGCAACGCCGCGAGCGACAGCGCCGTCGAAACGATGTTTCCGGCGGCCGCGCCGTTGGTGCCGAGCGCCGGCAGACCGAACCAGCCCAAGATGAAAACCGGCGTCAGCACCATCGTCAGCCCCGTGCTCAGCACCAAGACGTAGAACGGCGTCTGCGTATCGCCCGTGCCGCGCAAGAACGTCGTGTAGGCCAGATACGTGAACAGGAGCGGAATCGAGAAGAACGTGACGCGCGCGTAGCTGGCGGAGATGTCGATGATGTCGGCCGGCGTTCCCAGCGCCGCCAGCAGCTGGTGGGCAAAGACGCCGCCAAAGCCGCCGACGATCACGCCCAGGACGATCGTCAGTGCGATGGTGGTCCCCGCGATCTCCTTGACTTTCGCGGGTTCGCGCGCGCCGAATGCCTGGCCGATCAGCACGCTGCTTCCGGCGCCGAGACCGATCAGGAACGAGATCAAGAAGAAGACGATCGGGAAGATCGCCGAAACGGCCGCGAACGACTTGACGCCCACGAGCCGGCTCAGATAGATGACGTTCGCCGTCTGTCCCAACGCCTGCAAGATGTTGCTGAGCATCAGGGGCACGAGAAAGATCGCGAGCGATTGCCAGATCGGCCGCGCGTCGCTGAGGGCGATCGAACCGCGCGGAGCTTTGGCGGTCAAAGGGTCGCCTCCGAGCGCGGTTTGACGGTCAGGGTGCGGGCATTGGTGTACCACACGAGCCCGGGTGGCGCGTTGCGTTGACGGCGCACGTGTTTGCGCTCGGTGTAATCCACGGCGACCTTCTCCGACTCGCGAGCTTTGGAATGATAGGCGGCTAGTTCGGCCGCGCGCAACAACTCGCCGGCTTCCGGTGCGCGCGCCGCGTCCACGTGCAGGACCACGTGGGCCCCGGGCGTCGCGCGCGCGTGGAACCAGAGATCGTCCGGCCGCGCGACCCGAAACGTCAGATCCGCGTTTCCGTGCGGCGAGCGCCCCACGTACACGCGTGCGCCGTTGCCGAGTTTGACGTCGAGCGGGCGCCGCTTGCCTTCGCGCGAACGCGCCGGCACGCTCTTGCGCCGCTCGAACCGCTCGACGCTCTCCGCCACGTCGTCGAGCGTTTCGGGTTCGGCGCGGTCGAGCTCCCACGCGAGTTCCTCCGCCACGCTTGCATCCGCCGCCAGTTCTTCGAGCCGGCGCGAGACGTGTTCGAGCTTCGCCACCGCTTTGCGATAGCGGCGAAAGATCGCGGCGGCGTTGCCCTTTGCGTCGAGCGCCGGATCGAGCGCGATCGTGACGGCCGGCTCGCTCGACGGCACGAAGCTGGTCGCCCCGGCCGGCACCTCGGCCAGATGCGCGTAGAGCAACTCGCCCGCGTGTCGCAGTTCGTCGCGTTTCGCGGCATCGTCGCGCTCGCGTTCGAGCGCCGCCCGTTCGGCGGCCAGCGCCGCGCGGCGCTTCTCGATTCGCGCGCGCAGAGCCGCGTGGCGCGTCGCGAAGCCCGCGCGAGCCCGGGCTAAGGTCGCGCCGCCGACAAGTTCGTTGAGGAGCGGCACGAGGGCGCGTTCGCGCGATAGCGTCAGGCCCGCGAATTGCGCGAGCGGCAGGACGTGACATTGCACGAGCGCCAGCCCATCGCGGTAGGCGAACACGTCGCCCGAGGCCTCCGGTTCGCCGTCCGCGGCTTCGAGTAAAGCGCGGCCGCGCGCGAGGCAGCGTTCGGCGAGTGCCGCCGGCGCGGCGCCGGCGGCTTGTGCGCTTTCCACGACGAGCGACTCGGCGATCAGCCGCGGCAAGAGCGGCAGCATTCCGCGCAGCGCGCCAACCGCGCGGTCCCGAGCGTCGCGCGAATCGCGAGCAGCTGCGAACTCGCGCAGGGCGTCGGCGAGCGAAAGGCCCGGCGCGGGCGGCACGGGTAAGGGCGGCGGTTCGTATTGCTCACCGACGATCGTCGCGCGAAGCGCGTTGGCGTCGCGCCCGAACTCCTTGGCGGCGCTCACAACCGTGTCGTCCTTGAGCAACACGACGTTCCCGAAGCGCGGCACCAGCTCGACGACGAGCCGGTAGCCGCTCTCCACGCCGAACCGCGAGCGCGACGAGCACTCGAAGGCCAGTAAGCGGTCGCCGCGGCGCGAGCGTACCCGGTCGATGCGCAGGCCTTCGAGCGCATCGGCCATCGTGCGGACCCAGCCCGCCGCGCGCTCGAGTTCGGGCGCCCCTTCCAGCGTCACGACGGGCGTGGGCCCGAAGGCGTCGATCGCCACGGTGCCACCGGATCCGCGTAAGCCGAAGCGCCCGTCGACGATGCGCCCAGCGGCTCGGATGCGGGAGCCGCGGAGAGCACGGTCCAGTTCGGCCCCAAGCCGCCGCACGATAAGCCAATCGGTGAGCACCTGCCTCTATACGGGGGGAATCCCCACCGAACCCCCGCCTATACGGGGCAAGCCCCGCCGAACCCCCGCCTTCAGGCGCCCGAGTTACTTGAACTTCCGTTGGATCGAGAGCGCGAAGCCGTTGGTGCCGGTCAGCGGCTGGATGACCGTCAGCGATTGATTCGTCGACAGCGTGTTCTGAGCTCCGTCGGTGGCGCCGAACGTGTTGAGCGCCTGCTGGGTGAAGAACGACAGCTGGATGGCGGTCGCGTCGTTCGGGCTCGCAATCAGGCCGATGCTCTGGCGCGGCGGGTAGTTGAACGACTGGGCGAACACGGCACTGACGTTCTTGAAGATTTTCTTTTGCGCTCCGACGCTCAAGCCGCCGCTGGTCCCCGGACTATAGTTGATGGCCAAGCTGCTGAGGCCCACCGCGCCGCCGATCTGGGAGGAGATCGGCTCCAAGAGATTCTGGGTCAACAGCGTGCCCAGTTCGCCTTCAGCGAGTGCCCCGAACGGGTTCTGCGGTGCGCCACCGTTGGCCGCGGCCACGCCGCTGACCGCGCCCAGTGCCTGCGCGCCGACGAGCAGGCCGAGGATTTGCTCGCGCGAGTAATTTGGATCCGACACGAGCCCGACGTTGAGGTTCGTCGCTTGGCCCGTGACGTGCAGGATCACATCGGTCGGGGGATTCGGGACGCTGGTCGTGGCCGTCGCGTCGACGTAGGGAATGATTCCGTTACTGGGTTCGAACGTGACCGTGCTCGGAAATTGGATTTGAAACGTGCGATAAAAACTGATCGAGCCATCGGTGGCGGTCAACGTTCCCTTCGCATTCGGGTCAGTCAGCGTGCCGCCGATCGCGAGATCACCCTTGGCTCCGATATCGACCGGGCCGCTTTGAACGCGCACGTCGTTCCCCACGTCGACCGCCAAATTGAACGCGACCGGTAGCGGCACGGCGCTCGACTTCGGCTGAGGCGAGCCGCCCGGCAGAATCGCCGTCAGCGGGATTCGCGTCGAGCTCAGAGCCAGTTTGCCGCCGACCACGAGCGCCGCGCCGGCGCTGCGCGCCAAGGTCAGCATGCCGACGACCCGCCCCCGGAAAAACTGGGGAAAGTCGAAAAACGCGTTCGTGGAGGTCAACGTCAAATTCGCGGTGGCCGAAGCGGCTGGATCGCGCAGGTTCGATACGGTGACCGACCCGGCGGCCGACACGGCGCCGCCGCCGACCGTCGCGCCGGCGTTCGTCAGCGAGACCGTGCGCTGCGCGAAGGATAGGGTGGCGTCGGCCGCGCTGATCTTGGAGCGCTCCTGCGGTCCCGAGAAGCTGCCGCCGGCCAGCACGATCGATCCGCTCAGTCCGGGGTTCCGCTGCGAGCCGCCGGCGCCCACCTTGCCATCCAAGGTGCCCGCCGCCTCGGTGCCTTTGGGCAAGAGATCGGCAAACTGGGCCAGGCCGACGTGGTCGAGCGTGAGATCGAGGGCGAGCGGCGCCGTTTCCGGCCCGATTCCGGGCGTCGGACCGAGCCGCAGCGGCACGTAGCCGTCTGCGAGCAGCCGGCCCGCCGCCAAGTCGGCTTCGGCGCTGCGGAGCGTTACCCGCGTCGCCGTGAAGGCGACGTCGGCGTGGGCGTGCGGCAGCGTGTAGCGCCCGTATCGCAATTTGTCGGCGTCGAGCGTGTCCTCGATCGCGGGGTGTTGGAGCGGTCCCGTCACCCGGAGGGTCGTGGTGACCGCGCCGGAGGCATCGTAGCTGGTGCCGGTAATGGTTTTCGCCAGTGCCCCGGCGTCCGCGCTCTGCGCGACCAACGTCACGTCGACGGGCGCGCTCGCCTGTAGGCCGACGAAACCCGTTGCTTTCGCCGTCAGGTTGTCGATTGCGAACGCGGCGCCCGCGATCGTGGCGCGCCCGCGCGCCGCGCTGACGTCAACCGACGCCGTTCGAATCGGAATGCGTTGCACGAGACCGTTCACCAGTGCCGCGTGCCCCTCGAACACGAGGTTCGGATACGACCCCTGGGCCGTGGCGTTGGCTTCGACCGAGCCCTCGATCGGGACGTGGACGCCGACGATCGGCAGCAAGGTGCCGATGTCGACGTCGCCCACCGTCGCCGTCAGGTTGAGATAGGAACGCCGGAGCGTGTCGCGCAGCGGCTGGCTCGCCGGCTGCGTCACGTCGGCGAGGAGCCCGACGCGCCCCTGGGTACCCTGGATGCTCGCGTTCGCGTGAATCGTGCGCCCGGCGGTGCTCCAATCGGCGCGCGAATCGCCGACGTCGAAGCGGCGCAGACGCGTGTGGGCGAGAGCTATCCGGCCGCTGGTGACCAAGGTATCCGGCGTGCTCGTGACGGCCAGCGCGACGCTGCCCGAACCGCCCAGGGTGTCGCCCGCGTCGAAGTAGTCGTTGAAATCGGAAAGGTCGATCCGCGGCGCTCGCACGCTCAGCGCTTGGCGGTTCGGTGCCAGGTCGCCCGTGAAGGCCACGGTCGACGTCCCAACGGTCACGCGTCCCTCGCGGACGACGGCGGAAGCGGGGGTCCCCGAGATCCGGACGCTCGCATCGCGGAAGCCCAGGCCGTTGAGCGAGCCTTCCGGTAATGCGAGCCGGCCGCTCAGCCGCGGCGTCCTGCCGCTTCCCGCGACGCGCACGTCGGCGTCCAGCGTCCCTTCCGGGTAGCGGAGCGGCGCGCGCGCGACCCGCGCCAAAGTAGCGACGTCGGCTTGCCTCAGCTTCGCGTCGAACACGTAGGCAGCGTTCCCGGGATCGGTCCGGACCCCGTCGATCCGGCCGTCGAGCGAGGCGACGACTGCGCTCCCCGCCGCGATTTGGCCGTCGGTCAGGGTCAACCGGTCGCCCCGCACGTTCACGGTTCCGCTGGCCGAGACCGGAAGAGCCGCGAATCGCGGATCGGTCGAGGTCACCCCGTCCGCCGCGATCCCGCCCTGGACGTTCGGTGCGCCGGTCGTCCCGCCGATCGTCGCGACGGCGCTGAGCGTACCCGCGCGGACCGGCAAGCCGAACGCGCGGAGCGCCGCGAGATCGACGTCCGAAGCCGAAACGGCGAGCGAACCGCCATTCCCGAAACTGCCCTGCGCCACGAGGTCGTTGCCGCCGACGCGCGCCCGGGCCGCGTATACGTCAAGCGCGTTGCCCCGCCAGCGCGCCGTCGCCTCGAGCCCGTCCAGCGCGACGCCGCCGATGCTCGCGCCCGAAAACCGCGCGCCGTGGATTTGCGCGAGCGCGTCCGACGGCCCGCGGGCCAAAATCGAGAACGGCACGTCGGCGCGGCCGCGGACGGCCACTGGGCTGCCCGCCGAGCGGGCAAGCCCGTCGAGCGACCCGCGGTACCGCCCATCGAGCGCGATACCGGCGGGATCGGCGGCGGAGAAACGCGCCGTCAGCTCGTCGACCGCATACCCCAGCACGTGAGCGCCCGTGACCCGCGCCCGGCCGGTCGCCGCGAAATGCTTGCCGGCGAAGGTAGCCAGGAGCGAGCCGTCCAGCGTGCCGTCCGCCCCCGGAAGGACCGGCACCGCGATCCCGGGCAGGACCGGCTCCGGGCCCTCGGTCGAGAAGCGGAAGTCGCTCGCCGAAACGAAGGCGGTGCCTCCGCTAAAGCGTGGCCGGTCGAGCGCCACCCGGGCGTAGAGCGCCGCGCGACCGGGGCCGTCGAATGTGAACGGACCGATCGTTCCGACGCCGGCGCCGTCGACGGAAAACGTTCCCGCCAAGGTCCGTCCGGCGCCCGAGCCCGTGACGATGCCGCGCGTGAAGAGATCGGAGTCGACGCCGGAAGTGATGACGGTGCCGCGCACGCGCATGTCACCCAGCAGCCGGGCCGCGTAGGGGATGCGGCCAGCCGCGGCGGTCACACCGGCGACGAGTTCGACGCTCGTATGGCGAGCCAGCAGGACGACGCCCCGGGCGGTTGCGTCGATGCCGTCGTAGCGGGCGGCTCCGCGCAGAACGGCCGCCTCCTGGCCATGCAGGGCGACCAGCGCATCGGCCCGCTCGAGCGGGATGCGCCCGTACGCCAAGCGCGGCGCGGCGAACGTCGCGAGGATCATCGGCTCGGTCGCGTCGCCTTCGACCAGCAGCTTGAACCCGAGCGGGCCGCTGACCGGCAGCGTCTTGCCGGCCGAATTGAGCGTCAGCAGTTGCCGGACGTCGCCCCGGCCGGTGATGCCGAGCCGGATGGTCGGGCGGGCCAGATCGTAGACCGCGCCGGCGATCCGGACGGGCACGCCCGCGATCGAGCCGTCGATCTTCGGGAAGGTCACGCCGGCATCGTAGATGCGGACGGCGCCGCGTCCGTCGCGCAGCGGCTTGGTCAGCCCGCCTAAATACGGTTGAAAGTGGTCGAGGTTGGCCGTCAGCGACACGTGCCGCTGCATCGCGCCGTGATGGTCAGGCAAGCCATAGGCGCGAGCGTCGACGCTGTTGAGGACCCCGCCCGCGAAATGTAAGGTCTGTGAGTTGAGGGCGTAGTCCAGCAACGGCGCGAGCGCGATGGTCCGGGCGGTGATTCGCGAGAGTTCGAATCCCCGCCGCTCGTCGAGGGTCCCGTGCCCGGCGATCGGAAACCGTCCGCCCTGCTCCTGGAGCGCGAAGGCCACCGAGAAGGCGGAACGCTCGCTCGGGTTGACGTCGGCGTTGACCTGGACGTCCTCGAGCGCGAGCCGGCGGCTATGGGCGAATATCCGCGTCTCGTCGAGGAGCCCGATCGAGCCGTCTAGCACGCTGACTCGAATGCGCGGGACCGTGAACGGTTTCGAACTCTGCTTCGCTTGCGGCACGCTCACGTTGTACGACCCGTCGCGGTGGTGGATCACCGTCAAGCGGGGGCGCACGAGTTCGACCGCGGTTATCCCATACGCGTATGACCCGCCAAAAAGGTCGCGGAGCGAATAGGCGAGCTCGATCCGGTCCGCGGTGAAGACCGGCTCCCCCCGCAGCGAGGTCACCGCGGGGCGCAAGACGTTCAACCGGCCGTTGGAATTGACCAGCGCGTCGTAGCGCACGTCGTACCCCAGGCCGTGGCCGGCCGTGCCGATGGCGACGCGCACGAGCGCGGGGCCGGAAAGAGCGACGGCGAGCGCCAGCACGGCGAGCGTTAGCGCGCCCGCGAACAACAGCCTCAACGGCCGGCGTCTCAAACGTTGCCCCCTGTTCTGACGTGCAACCGCACCAATTGTCGCTTCTGTACCCCGCCCCGCCAAGCCTTAAGCGTGCCGGGGGAGGCGCCCCGCCATCGAATTGCGAATTTCATTGGTTCGTCCGAAACTCGGCGAAGCGCGCTGCTTCGACTCGGCAGGGAGACACTACATGGGGAGCCGCGGGATCGTCGGGATGCCGCCTGGCCCGGGGTTACTATTCGTCGTTTCCGGGCCGTCGGGTGCCGGCAAAGACACGGTCGTCGATGGGTTGCGTGCGCGGATGCCCCGCCTGCGCTACTCGGTATCGGCGACCACCCGCCGACCGCGCGCCGGCGAACGTGAAGGAGAGGCCTATTTTTTCCTCGAGCGCGAGGACTTCGAACGCAAGTTGGCCGGCGGCGGTTTCCTGGAAACCAACGCCTATAACGGCAACCTTTACGGCACCCCCCGGGCCTTCATCGAGGCGACCTTAGCGGACGGCTACGACGTGATCATGAAACCGGAAGTCCACGGGGCAATCGCGATCAAGGCGTCGTTCCCAACGGCGATCTTGATCTTTCTGCTCCCGGACAAATTCTCGAACCTGCGCCTGCGCCTGGCCGCGCGACGCTCGGAAAACAGCGACCAGATGGCCGCGCGGCTGGCCATCGCGCATCAGGAACTTCAACGCATTCGGCACTTCGATTACGTCATCATCAACGAACAGGCCCCGCCGGAGCGCCACGGCGCACTCCCGGCGGTCGACGATCTGGAAGCGATCGTCAGAGCCGAACGCTTCCGCATCCATCACTACGACGACGCCATTTTCAGAAACGTGGAAAACGCATGAGTAACACAGTATTCGGAGACCTCGACGGCTTGCTCAAGCACGTCGACTCCAAGTTCACCCTGGTCAACGTGGTCACCAAGCGCGCGAAGCAACTCAACAACGGCGCCCCCGCGCTGACCGACGACGCCAACCCGAACAAGCCGGTCTCGACCGCGTTCGACGAGGTCGAACTGGGCCGCATTCCCTACAAACGCGTCAAGGAAGGCATCAAGTAACAGGTAGCCGGCATGTGCGGGATTATCGGATACGTCGGAAAGCGGGACAGCGTTCCGCTGATCCTTGATTCGCTGCGGCGGCTCGAGTATCGGGGGTACGATAGCGCGGGCATCGCCGTCATCGACGCGTCGGGCGTGCTGGCCGGCTCGAAGGCCGAGGGGAAGCTCGGGCGGCTGGCCGAGCGCTTGGTGTCGGAGCCCCTGCACGGCTCGACCGGGCTCGGCCACACGCGTTGGGCGACCCACGGCCGGCCCTCCGACGCGAACGCTCACCCCCACTTGGATTGTACCGGCAAGATCGCGGTGATCCACAACGGGATCATCGAGAACTACTCCGCCCTGCGCGAACGGCTGTCGGCGGCCGGGCACGTCTTCGCGAGCGAAACCGACACGGAAGTGATCGCTCACCTGATCGAGGATAACGATACGGGCGATCTCGTCGAGGCGTTGCGGGTCACCTTACGGCAAGTCCGGGGCGCGTACGCGCTCGGCGTGATCTCGCAGGATTCGCCCGAGCGGCTGGTGTTCGCGCGCAGCGGTGCGAGCCCGCTGGTCGTCGGCATCGGTGACGGCGAGATGTTCGTCGCGTCCGACTCGCCGGCGATCCTGCAGTACACGCGCAAACAAGTGATCCTGCGCGAACGCGAGATGGTCGTGATCCATGGCGACGGTTACTCCCTGATGGATTTCGACGGGAAGCCGATCGAGCGCGAAGTCACCCAAGTAATGTGGGACGCCAGTTCGGCCGAGAAAGACGGCTTCAAACACTTCATGCTCAAGGAGATGTTCGTTCAGCCGAGCGTCGTCAAGGAGACGCTGGCGGGTCGCATCGACGAGTCGGGCGATTCGCAGCTGGCCGCCGAGTTGAAGATCGACGAGTTCTTGCTGGGCGCGATCACCAAGATCTCGATAACGGGCTGCGGCACGGCGTTTCACGCGGGCATGGTCGGCATGTACCTCTTGCGCGCGCTCTGCAAGCTGCCCGTCGAGATGGAGCTGGCCAGCGAATTCCGGTACGGCGACCGCTGGCTCGACACGCGCACGCTGACGATCGCGATGTCGCAGTCGGGCGAGACGGCCGATACGATCGAGGCGGTAAAGATCGCTAAAGCCGCGCGTGGGCCCGTGCTCGGCATCTGCAACGTGCTGGGCTCTCATCTCAGCCGCTTGGCCGACGGCGTCCTGTACACGCGCGGCGGACCGGAAATCGGCGTTGCCGCCACCAAGACCTACGTCTCGCAGACGGTCGCGATGGTGCTCTTCGCGCTCTACCTGGCCCGCATTCGCGAGAGCCAGCCGCTCGCGCGCTTGCGTGAGATCGCCGAGAACACCAAGTTGCTGCCGGCCGCGATCGACCTGTGCCTCAATAACTCCGACGAGATCCGGCGCGCCGCCCGCAAGCTGCGCAAGGCACGCAGCGCCATGTTCATCGGGCGCTACGTCAACTTCCCGACCGCCCTCGAAGGCGCGCTCAAACTCAAGGAGATCTCCTACATTCACGCCGAGGGCTACGCGGCGGGCGAACTCAAGCACGGGCCGATCGCGCTGCTGGATTCGAAGGTCCCCGTCATCGGGATCGTGACCGACGGCCGCGTCCGGGAGAAGATGCTCTCGAATCTGGCCGAAGCCAAAGCACGCGAAGCAATCACCGTCGTCGTGGCCAACCACGGCGACGAGGAGGCCGCGGCGCTCGCGGACTACGTGTTCTGGGTGCCCAAGGTCGACGAATTACTCTCACCGATCGTGAATATCGTGCCGTTGCAGCTCTTGGCTTACCACATCGCCGACATCGAGGGCAAGGACGTCGACCAGCCGCGGAATCTGGCGAAGACGGTGACCGTTGAATAGCGCCGAGCGCGCCGACGGCCGCGCTTTCGACGCCCTGCGGCCCGTGACGATCGAGCCGCGTCCGCTCGCCTACGCCGAAGGCAGCGCGTTGATCTCGGTCGGTAACACGCGGGTCCTGTGCGCCGCGACCATCGAGGAGAAGGTGCCGCCTTGGCTACGCGGCCAGGGGCGCGGGTGGGTCACGGCCGAGTACGCGATGCTGCCGCGCGCGACCCACGAGCGCTCGCAGCGCGAAGCCACACGGGGCAAAATCGGGGGCCGAACGCACGAGATCCAGCGCCTGATCGGCCGCGCGCTCCGGGCCGTGACCGATCTCAAGCTGCTGGGCGAGCGCAGCATCATCGTCGATTGCGACGTCCTGCAAGCCGACGGCGGCACGCGCACCGCCGCGATCACGGGCGCATATGTGGCGCTCGCGCTCGCGCTGCAGCGCGATTTCACGCCGGGAACGCCGAAGTGGCCGCTGGCGCGGCAACTCGCGGCCGTCAGCGTCGGCTACGTCGGCGGCATCGCCCACCTCGACCTCAAATACTCTGAAGATAGCCGCGCCGAGGTCGACATGAACGTGGCCATGACCGACGCCGGCGAGTTCGTCGAGGTGCAGGGCACGGCCGAGGCGCGCCCCTTCGATCGCGCGCAGCTCGACGCGATGCTCGGTCTCGCGCAGAGCGGCATCGCATCGCTCTTCGCGCACCAGCGCGCCGCCCTCGACGCCGTGTATGCCGGCGCGTGACGCCGGGGCGCTGGCGGGACTGGTCGCGGAAGTCGGACGGTTTTACGTCCGCGACCGGGCGATGCGCCGGGCTCAAACGGAGATGACCGCGGCGTTGGCCGCGGGGAGCCCGCCCGATGATGAGGTCGTGAACCGTTATCTCGCGGCGGTCCGGACGTATTTCGGCGGCTTCGAACGCGAGGCGCGCGCCCACCTCGCCGATCTCGACCGGCGGCTGGCGCGGGCGAGTCAACTGCAATTCAATTTGACGGCCGAGCGCGGCGTGACGCAACGCCGGGTCGAAGTGACGCAAGGCGTCCTGGGACGAATCGAGGAAGTCGCGCGGGGATGAAGGTTTTCGACGATGTCGGCCGTGGGACAGTCGGGTTCTTCGAGTATGCCGGCGGCATCGCGAACCTCACCGCCGAGACGGGATCGTCGCTCGGGCGCTTGCGTATTCGCGTCGGGGAAACGCTCTCGCAGGCCTACGTCCTGGGCGTGCAATCGACCGCGATCGTCTTGCTGACGTCGCTCTTCACGGGCATGGTGATCTCGCTCGAGTCGGCCAATCAAGCCAAATCGTACGGCGTTTCGGATCTGGTCGGCGGGGCGGTCGCCTACGTGTCCTCGCGCGAATTGGGCCCGATGCTGACCGGTGTCGTCGTTGCCGGCCGGGCCGGCGCGGCCATCGCGGCCGAGCTCGGGTCGATGGTCGTCACCGAACAGATCGAAGCGCTCGAGGCGCTCGGCCTCTCACCCGTGCAGATGCTCGTCATCCCACGCCTGCTCGGGCTCGTGCTGATCCTGCCCTTGCTGATCATCTTCGCCGACATCATCGCGATCATCGGCGGCATGTATCTGGCCAAGAGCGCGGCCGGGATCAGCTATGAATCCTACATTCACTCGGCGCGCGTCTTCAGCTCGTTCGACGACTACGTCAAGGGAATGTTCAAGGGCGTCTTCTTCGCGGCGATCATCGTGCTGATCGGATGTTATCAGGGCTTCAACGTGCACGGCGGTGCGGCCGGCGTCGGCAAAGCGACGACCGGTGCCGTGGTGACCGCGATCATCCTGATTTTCATCGCGAATTTCATCCTCTCGTTCATTATGTTCGGTAGCACGGGCGGCTAGCGGTGGCGGCACTGGCCAGGGTCGAGGGCGTTACGTTGAAATACGGCGCCAAGGTCGTGCTCCAAAACTGCACGCTCGACGTGGCCGAAGGCGCGATCACGTGTCTCATCGGCCTCTCGGGTGCCGGCAAATCGACGATCTTACGCCTGCTCAACGGCTTGCGGCAACCCGATGCCGGACGCGTGCTCGTGCGCGGCGTGGACCTGTCGACCTTGCGGCCACGCGACCTGATCGAGTTCCGTCGCAAGATCGGTTTCGCATTTCAGTTCGCGGCGCTCTTCGACAGCTTGACCGTCGGCGAGAACATCGCGCTGCCGCTGCGCGAGCACACGAAAATGTCCAAGAAAGAGATCGATCGCGCGGTCGTCGAGTCGCTCGACGCGGTCGGACTCTCGAACGTGCGCGACCGCATGCCCGCGGAACTCTCCGGCGGCATGCTCAAGCGCGCCGGCTTCGCGCGCGCCGTCGTCACGAACCCGGATCTGGTCCTCTACGACGAACCCACGACGGGACTGGACCCGATCATCACGCACGTCCTGACCGATACGATCAAACGCCTGCGCAAGCAGCTCAACGGCACGGCCGTCGTCATTTCCCACGATTTGGCCAGCATCTTCGAGATGGCCGACTACGTTGCGATGCTCTTCGAGGGTGCGATCATCGCGTATGGAACCGTGGCGGAGATCAAGCGCTCGCCCAACCCAATCGTGCAGCAGTTCTTACAGGGGAGTGAAGTCGGCCCGATCCCGCTGTAGCGGAGCGCGCCGGAAGAAGCGATATGTCCAAACAAGCCCAAGTCGGCCTCTTCACGATCCTCGGTATCTTGGCGGTTTTCGCGGTCTTTTACGTGATCTCCGATTTCGGCACGCGCGCGCGTGGCTACAAGATCGGCGTCCACTTCCGGTCGGCCGGCGGCCTGCGAAACGCCGCGGCCGTGTACTTGAGCGGCGTGCCGATCGGCGCGGTCGATGAGATCAAGCTCCTGCCCGACTACACGACCGATGTGGTTCTGGCGATCCGGTCGGGCTTCGACATCCCCGTCGGCTCGCGCTTTCTGATTCAAGCGCCGATCACGGGCGAACCGACGATCCTCATCGAACCGCCCCGGAACGTTGCCCAGAATATGGCCACCTATCCGCGCGAGGTGTTGCCGATCGAGCAGCAGCCTTCGGGCACCAATCCGACCTCGATCGGCGATTTGCTCGAACAGGGCCAGGGCGAGGTCCGGCGGCTGGACGACGTCCTCGCGCAGTTGCAGAAGGCCGAGCCCGAACTGCTCTCGCAGCTCAAGTCGACGCTCGTCAACGCTAACGAACTCTCGACCAACGCGAACCTCGCGATCACGCGGATCAGCGCGCGCGTCGATTCGCTTACCAGCTCGCTGCAGCAGAATTTAACGCTAGCCAGCAACAACGTGGTGGCCCTGACCAGCACGCTCAACTCGTCGGCGCAGCGCGACTCGCCGCGCATCGACGAGCTCCTCGCACAACTCACCCGCACGTCCAAATCGTTCGGACAGACCGTCGACGCGTTACGTGACGTCGCGACCAATCCCAAGCTCAAAGCCAATTTACTCGATACGACGCGCGACTTCGCGTTGACGGCGCATACCTTCGCGCTCCTGACGCAAGATCTGCGGACCGTCACCAGCAACCCGCAAACGCAGTCCGAGTTGCGCGATACCGTCGCGCAACTCGACGCGACTTCGCAGAAGGTCGACTCGCTCGTCGGGCAGCTCGGCGGGAAGTCGGAAGTCTACGGAGTCGACGCGAGCGCGACGCCGGCACCCGTCGCCACCACTCCGCCGCCAGGCTACCTTCCGACTTCGGCGCCGGCGATACCCCCGGCCGCCTCGCCGGGTGCCGCTTCGCCGGGTGCCGCGCCGCCGGGAAGCGCTCCGAGCGCTCCGCATTCGTCGTACGGCGCCGGCAGCGGATCGTCGACGTCGCAGGTCGCCGATAATCTGCGACGCCGGCTGAACCAGTTCACGAAAGATCTGGTCCTGTTGCAAGTGCGGGCCAGCCTTCTTTCACCCGAACGGCCGGGCTCGATCGGCCGCAATGTGACGCCGTTGCTCGATTCCGACCGTGGCCCGAGCTCGGACTTCAACGTGTTCTTGTTGCCGCGCGCTCACACCGGATTGGAAGCGGGCGTCAACGATCTGGGTGCGAACGGCACGTCGACGGCGAATCTGATGCTGCTCAGTCGCGCGGGTCCGGTGACGTACGGCGGCGGCATCGAATACTCTCGTCTCGGTCTCACGGCCAGCGTCGCGCGCGGAGCCTTCGGCATCGAGACGCGCGCGTACGATCTGCGCCATCCGACGCTCGACGAATACTTGAATTTCTCCTTGATGCCCAAAGTGCAGATCTTCGGCGGCGAGCGCGACCTGATCCACACCGACCGGCGCACCGTCTTCGGGCTGCAGTTCGAATTCTAGTGTTCCGGCACTAGCGGACGTTCACGATGCAGAGCCGCAGCGCGGTCCGCACGCGGGTTCCACTTGCGGTTTTCGCGCTGGTCGCGATCAACGTCGCCGTCTTTTTGTTGGAGGCCGCGTTTCCCGATCAGCGGACCCGCGAAGCGTTCATCGACGGCTACGCGCTCATCCCGTTCGACCTGACGCACGGCGTCCAACTGGAAGCTCCGGCTCCGCCGAGCGCATTGACGATCGTGACGTCGCAGTTCCTCCACGGCAGTGTGCTGCACCTCGCCGCCAATATGCTCGTGCTGCTGGCGTTCGGACCCGAGATAGAGTCCGAGGCCGGCCACATGCGGTTCCTCGGGTTCTACCTCGTCTGCGGCGTGCTGGGCAACCTCGCCGAAACTGCCGTGCTCTGGGACAGCCACGTTCCGGGAATCGGCGCCTCCGGAGCCATCGCGGGCGTGCTCGGCGCGTACATCCTGCGCTTTCCGACCAAGCCCGTTCTCACGTTGCCGGCGTACGTCCTGATCGGCCTGTGGGCCCTGATCCAATTCGCGCACGGGTTCGGCACGCTCTCGACGCGCGTGCTCTCGGAGGCGGGCGGTGGCACGGCCTATTTCGCCCACATCGGGGGCTTTCTCGCGGGCGTGTTTTTGGCGGCGTTGGTTCAACGCAAGGATTGCAAATGGCGGACCGTAGTACGTTAGCCGGTAATGCAAACTGAACCACGGGCGCGCGTGGCGATCCTGGGGGCCGGCGCGATGGGAACGCTCTTCGCCTACGCCCTGGCCGAGCGCAACGACGTCACCTTGGTCGACGTACGCGGCGACGTGGTCGAGACGATCAACGAGAACGGCGGCGTACAGGTCGACGACCTGCCGGTCCGGCACGTCTTGGCGACGCGCGACCCGGCGCGCGCTTTCGCCACGAGCTTCCTGTTCGTCTTCGTCAAGGCTCCGAACACGCTCTCGGCGGTGCGGCCGTTCGCGGGCCAGCTCAACCCCGCGGCGCCGATCGTCTCGCTGCAGAACGGCCTCGGCAACGAAGAAGCGATCAAGACGGCCCTCGGCGGCACGGTCCCGCTGGTCATCGGCGTCACGAACGAAGCGGGGCTGGCGATCGGCCATGGCCGCTCACGGCGGCTCGGCGTGGGCACGACGGTCGTCGGCGCCGCCGGCGCCTCGACGGCCACGGTGCGCGCGGTGCAGCAGTTGATCGAACGCAGCGGCATGGAGTGCGCGATCGCCTACGACATCCGGCCGCACCAGTGGGGCAAGCTCTTGGCGAATGCCGCGATCAACCCGATCTCGGCGCTAGCGGAAGCGAAAAACGGCATCGTGGCGAGCGATCCGGATGCGGCCGAACTGGCGCGAGCGGTCGCGCTCGAAACGGCGGCCGTTGCGCGGGGGTTGCGCATCAACTTGCCGTTCGGCGACCCGTGGGAGTACGTGCGCGCGGTCGTGGCTGCCAGCGCCGACGGACGCAACTCGATGACGATCGATCTGGCGGCGCACCTCAAGACCGAGATCGACTACGTCAACGGCGCGATCGTCGCGTCGGGCCGGCGACTAGGGCTCGCGACGCCGTACAACGACGCGTTGCTGCGGCTGGTCCACGCGAAAGAAAACGCGCCCCGCGAGTGAGACCGGACGCCGTCATCTTCGACCTCGACGGCGTATTGATCGACTCCGAATCGATTTGGGAACGGGCGCGTCGCGACTTCTCGGCCGACCACGGCGGCACGTACACGGAGCATGCGACCCGGGACATCATGGGGATGAGCGCGCCGGAGTGGTCGCACTATATCGCGGTGGAGCTGGGCGTCGCGCTCCCCGAGCGCGCGATCGACGACGGCGTCGTGGCGCTGGTCGCAGCCGAGTACCGGCGGCGGTTGCCGCTCTTCGCGGGCGCGGCCGAGGCCGTGCGCCGTCTCGCGAGACGCGTGCCGCTCGGCCTCGCGTCGTCGTCGAATCGTTCGCTCATCGAGCTCGTACTCGAGCTCGCGGGCCTGTCGGATTGTTTCGCCGCGACGGTCTCGTCCGAAGAAGTCGGGCGCGGCAAACCGGCGCCCGACGTCTACCTGCGCGCGGCCGAACTCCTGGAACGTGACGCGGCCCGTTGCGCGGCGGTTGAAGATTCAGGTAACGGCATCCGTTCAGCACACGCTGCCGGAATGTACGTCGTCGCGATCCCAAATCGCGAATACGCGCCGCCGCCCGACGCGCTGATCCTAGCCGGCGCCGTGCTCGCGAATGTCGCCGACGTCGAAGGCGCGTTGTTCGGATAGCTGCTCGACTGCACGCGAGAGTCTACTCCGCAACCACCTTCGGAAGCCCGAGACGCCTTAGCAGCTCGTCGACGGTCTCGCCCACCGACGGGCGGGCGAACAGGCCCGCGCGATCGCGCGCGTAGACGAAGCCGTGCGCGGCGGCATCGTCGCAGAACTTCAGTAAGCCGTCGAAGTATCCGGCAACGTTGACGATGCCGCAAGGTTTGTCGTGAAATCCCAGTTGCCGCCAGGTGATGGCCTCGAACAGTTCTTCGAGCGTGCCGAAGCCGCCGGGGAGCGTCAAGAAGGCATCCGACTCGGCGGCCATCAGCGCCTTGCGTTCGTGCATCGATCCGACGATGTGCAGTTCGGTCAAGCCGCGATGCGCGATCTCGCGCGCGGCCAACGCCTCCGGGATGATGCCGATGATCTCGCCGCCCGCTGCGAGCACGGCGTCGGCGAGCGCGCCCATCAAACCGACGCGGCCGCCGCCATATACGACGCCGATCCCGCGCTCGGTCAGGGTTCGGCCGGCCTCGATCGCGCTTTGCAGGTAGGCCGGATGGTCGCCGGCGCTAGACCCGCAGAACACACACACCCGCACGGCTCGCGACGGCGCCTCAGCCACGCGCGACGAGCGCGGCGACCGTCCGCCGGAGGGCCCGGAGGGCGCACACGCCGTTCGTCGCGAGGCGCACGCCGGCCAGCGGCCGGCGCAACATGGCGAGCACGAGCGCGACGGTGTCCAGACCGCCCGCGCCGTCGCGGGCGCTCTCGAGATCGGGCAAGTCGTCGCCCGCGGCGTCGCTGCCGACGCGCACGACCGCGACGGCGATGCCGGCGCGATGTAACCGCTCAGCTATGGCAAAGCTCTCCATGTCGACCGCTTCAGAATCGAAGCGCTCGGCTAAGTCGGCTTTTTCAGCCGCGCTGCACACGATCGTGTCGGAGTGGAGCGCCCGGACGCCCGATTGCATCCCAGGGATACGCTCCGCCACGAGGTCGACGAGCAATCGTTCGAGCAGGATCGGCCGGGCGCGCTGGTGCCGCACCTCGCCGTACGCCAGCGCGTCACCGACCGCGAACGAGGGCGAGAGCAAGCCGCAGAGACCGGTGATTAGCGCTCTCCGAATCGGCGGTCCGGCGGCGATCGTTTCGTCGGCGGCCCGCAACGCCGCGCGCGGCCCGATGCCGGTGGTCACGACGCGAACCGGCGAGGGCGCAGGTCCGAGCGCGGCCCGCACGGCATCGGCTTCCGCGCCGCGCGGGACGAAGATCGCATCGACCACGAGCGGCCTTGCCTCTAGTTAATTTCTACCCATCACCGTCGTGATCGAGCGCCACACGTTGCCGATGCGCATCGAGTCGTCGGCGGCCGTGGGTTCGAACCCGCAGTGGACCATGCAGTCCGTGCACTTCGGGTTGCCGCTCTTGTGACCGTAGGCCGACCAATCCGTCGTTTCGAGCAACTCTTGATATGTTTTCGCGTAGCCCTCGCCGAGCAGATAGCACGGCTTCTGCCAGCCGAAGAGGCTGTACGACGGCATGCCCCAGGGCGTGCAATCGTAGTCCTTTTCACCCATCAAGAAGTCCAGGAACAGCGGACTCGCATTGAAGTTCCACTTTTTCTTCTTCGCGGTGTACGGTGCGAAGATTTCGCGGAAGAGCGCTTTGGTCTGCGCGGCGTGGAGGAAATGATCTTGGTCCGGCGCCTTTTCGTACGGATACCCGGGCGAGATCATCATGCCGTCGACGCCGAGCTCGTCGGTCGCGAAGTCGAAGAACGCCTGGACCTCGTCGGGCTTGGCGTCGTTGAAGATCGTGGTGTTGGTCGTGACGCGGAAGCCGCGGGCCTTGGCGGCCTTGATCGCCTTGACCGCGACTTCGAAGACACCGTCGCGGGCAACGGCCTTATCGTGCGCGGGTTTGAGGCCGTCGAGGTGGACGGAGAACGACAGATACTGCGACGGCGTGAATTTATCGAGGCTCTGCTCCAGCCGCAGCGCGTTGGTACAGAGGTAGACGAACTTCTTGCGCGCGAGCAAGCC
>Ga0116229_10004958_pt1 | contig 21783 bp, 7 predicted proteins | sample S1TSphgellanicum_3_FD_87313 | JGI IMG/M metagenome (GOLD analysis project Ga0116229, IMG submission 87313) | Host-associated microbial communities from peat moss isolated from Minnesota, USA - S1T2_Fc - Sphagnum magellanicum MG | ecosystem: Host-associated > Plants > Peat moss > Unclassified...
AAACAATCCATTTTCAGTAAAGTCAAAAGTTGGGGTTTTCTTTTAAGAAATAATTAATCAATTTTTTTTTTTTTTTTTTTTTAATGGCTGTACCTGATCCTCGCCAGGGGACCTAGTTTGGGAATTTGAAAAAAAAAAAAAAAACCCTAATCATAGCACCTTGGCAGTTTTGGCACAAAGTATATTATTTTCAGAAATGCTGAATTTTTTTCCCAAAAAATTCTTGAAGGACAAAAATTTTGTGATGAAAAATAAAGAATCATTTTAAATATTCCACAATATTCCATTCCTCGAAATGGAATCTTCAAAATTAATTGATTAATTATTCAGCAGACATGTACCGAAGCCAGCCCTAAATTAGGTTTATATAAATACTGGTTCATTTTATTTTTTCTTTTTGTCATGTCAATTTTAGTCATGTAAGAGCCACTTCACCCATATCCCCTAATTTGACCTCTAGCAATATTTATCACATTCAACATAGTTAGTGTGTTCATTGCTTCCCATCCCCATGGCCAACATCAAATAGCCCCTTACAAAGATTGTGGGTGTTAGTGGGGGCACCTTGTGCCATTCTGCGCATGCCTATTTACTCTCTACATGATGATGAAGAGACAAGCACTTCTTACAAGGGAAAAAACCATTTGATTTTGCATCTCTTGATGAAGAGACAAGCACTTCTTACAAGGGAAAAAAAACATTTGATTTTGCATCTCTTGATGAAGAGACAAGCACTTCTTACAAGGGAAAGAAAAATTTGATTTTGCATCTCTTGGTCTTTGTAAAACATTTGAATCCATGAACACCTATCTAAAAGACTAGGCATGAAACTAACTAACAACCTAGTTCTAGTCGGTTTTGCTCAAGATTGCCTGAGTTTGAAATGATCTCCCATTCTTTTTTTTGGGGCTCAACATCAACCCAAACTTGTGGCAAAACCATGTGAGGTTCATGGAAGCCGTCACATTGGCACCCACAAACCCACAAAGTTTGTGCAGGGTGTTTAACATCTTACAATCCCCAAACATGACATGAATAATGGGACAATATAAGGTGAGAAACTATTTAATTGCGAAAACATTTGAGTCAATCATTAGTGTCATCCGATCAAGAACACTCTTTTTGACATTTAGTGTGCTTTTACAAGCATTGGATCCATGCACATTTACCAACAATTATTGGAGAGGATCCATGCACATTTTACCAGCATTATTGGCCCTCTCCCACCCTAAAATAATTGTTCTTTATTCAAAATATATTGTGTTCTTTATTCAAAGTCTATTGTGCACACTCCACCATGAAATAGTTGTTCTTTTATTCAAAAGTATATTGTGCAAACTAGTTTAGTGTCGACATTAGAGCTTTCTTTAACTCACAAGTTACAATTATAATCATGTACGTCACAAATTACAAATTATAAGATGTTCAAAGAAGGAATTGAACCTTCATGCGAACTATAAAACTAGAAATCAAATCTTTAACGATCATAGCAAAACTCAAGGGTACGATAAGTTATGTCCTCAAATAGATTATAAATTAATTAAACTTTAAGTTAGGACAAATTATGTCTGTAAATATGATTTAGCTTTAAAATTATGTAATTTATTAATGAAGTTACTATGACACATCGTATTTAAATTCATTATTTATTTATTTTAATTTCTTTAATTTCAAAATGAAAAAAAGTAAATTAATCTATTATTTTTATTTCCAAACATTCCCATCTAATGTCTTAAGTAAAATTATGTAATTTTGTAATACCTCGATGATATTTATTTTGCATGTGAAATATATAATTATAAATTTATTTCTACAATTGTACATGTTTTTATGTCCATAATTTCATTTAATTTATATAATTAAAGTCTAACATAATAGTCATATGATTTTGGTTGCAAGATTTTGAATGTTGCATTCAAAAAAAATCTTAAAAACTAAATATGTGAAGGAAAGAACAAGGGGTGAAATGGTGTTAATGGAAGTGCAAATAATTTGTTGGTACTTGTTTTAAGACAATATAGTGTTAATTTGTTTATATCAATGTTTTAAAAAATAATTTTAAGGCATCATGGTTTACCCTTTGCACAAGGGAAAAATATATATCAATTTCACTATGAAAAATTATGTTTACAACAACTAAACTACTTTGCAACTAAAGTTTCAAAACAATTAATATGCAACTACATTATAAATATCTCATGAAAATGCAAGGAATTAATAAATAAAATGTCATATTAAAAAATCAAGGAGTTGTATTGAAGTTGTCAATTAATTATAACATAGATATTTATACAGTAAAATGTACACATTGTAATGTGGTCAATCATGTTTAACTTTGTTGGCAAGTTTAACTTTAGTAACCTTTAACAACCATTAAAAGAAATCAAGTTGTTTGTAACCAATTACTACGCAACTAGTTGTCATTTGCAATTACAAATTGATATCATATAATTTTTGGGCCATACGATTATGTGTGCAACTAACATGCAAAATGGACATGTGTTATAAAAATAATGGTTTAAACTAATGCATACCTAAATTAGTATACCCAATATATTTACATAATCTATGTATAGTAGTATTATACCTTTAATATTAAAGTTAAATCCATATTAACTAAGGTTCAACTTAGGTTCAACTCATAACCAAGGCTAAACCTAAGCTAAACTAATCTAGGGCAAACTAATTATGGTTACACAAACCATCATTAAACTAATCATGGCTACATTAATTTAAACTAGATTAATGATGGTTGAATTAATTAGAAAACTAAATTAACGATGGTTAAACTAAACAAGAGGTTAAACATCACCTTGTTAAACTAATTAAAAGGTTAAATTAACTTAAGTTAAACTAATCACAATTAAAATAGCTAAAAGGTAAAATTAAATGTGATTAAATTAACCATGGCTAAACTAATTAGGAGGTTAAATTATTATTGGTTTTTAATAATATTATTATTATTACTATTACTATTATATGATATTATTAACTATGGTAATATATTTATGGCTAGTAGGTTACATTAATAATCCTATACATGTCGCAACCTAGGTTAACTATTGACTTAAATTACTTATTGATTAACTTAAGTTATAGAATAATATTATTATGTTATTGATTATTACCTATTATAGGTAATCATAGTTATTAAAAAACTTATTATTATTTACTAGCCAACTAATATTATTATTTTATTACCTATTAACTTTTATTATTTATAATATCATTAACATAGCTAGTAAATAAACTAGGTTAGTATGGCATAAGTACCATGCAATATTTGCATGTAGGTTGCAACTACATTGGTTGCATTTGCAACTAATTTTTTAATCCCATATCTTTTCCCTTCCATTCCAAATGGGCACAATCTATAAATAGGTGCATTAGTTTTGTTCACAAACCAAGTACCAAATGTCATTTGGGATGAACCAATGAAAAAAGCTCTACCTTTAAAAATTACTAAACCCAAACACAAAACTTTATTATTTTAAATTTACCTAGCTAGCCTAACCCTATCATCCAACTTATGATCTACCTACCCAATTAATTAATAAATTTGAATAATGGATGGGCTTTTAAAATTACCACATGTCACCATATATTTGGCCTTCACAAATAAACACATATCAAAATTTAATTCATGTTTTATTAAATGGTTGAGATATTATTAATTTATTGAACCATGGAGGCTAGTCACATTAAAGCCTTATCATGAATCAAATGCTCTATGTGATGTGGAATATGATGAAAATGAATGGGAGTGGATGTAAGCAAGGTAAAGTAGACAAGAAAAATAGTCTTTTCAAAATCCAATTTAAAAATGAAACAGTTTTTGATATGGACGCAAGAAAATAGATTCAAAATATTTTGAAATAAAATATAAAACCATAGGGCTTTACATTTAGTTTATAGGAAGTTGAATACAAAGTTTGAACAACTTTGGTATCATAAGAGTAGGTTGAAAGTACATTTGAAACTAATTGGGTCAAAATGATGTTCAGACCTATTTCATATTAATAATTTGATATATTATAATTATAACATCCATAATTTGATAATACATAAGTATATTTTAAAGCTCCACTAAATTGAATTTTTAAAAAAATTAATGTTTCATCTACATGTAGCCCATTTTGTAAAATGGGATATTTTGTGCAAGTAGAAACATTTTTTTTAATTCTACTTAATCCTACTTTCAAGATGGGTTCTTTCAAAATTTTAAATATTAAATGAAAGATTATCATCATGTTAATTATTAGACAAAAAAAAATTCTACTTTTGATACATTAAAAAAAAATTCATGGCTACATCTAATTTTTTTAACAAGTAGTTGTGAGTTGTCTACTTTACCTTGTTTGCACCTGAATAGGAGAAAACAACAATGATCTAACTACATGTTTAAAATTTGGAGACAATTTTGCTGTCATGGTTGAACCAAACAATTATGAAAGAGTTGATTTCTTCATCTTATAATGTGTCAAAGAATTGCATATTGTAAAATAAGGCTCAAGGCCTAATGACTTTGGGAATTATGTTGAAAAGGGCAATGCGATTGTTATTGGGTAATATTATAAACGATCAGGTAGAAGGAACTCATCGTATGTGTTTATTAGGGACAAAGGTCCAACTTTCATATATTCTCATTTGGTTTGTGCTTCCAAGTTTTCTATGATACAAGCTATGAACAAACAAAAAGGTGGTGTCACTATTTACACTTTGCCTAAAAGTGCCTTAAAACATATTACCTATGCAATGGAGCATCATAGGAATGTTGACTTCGATGATGAATAAAGCTAACTATGTGCTTGATTTTTGTTTATATATTTTTTGATTCAATTTTGCATTTTTATTTTAACTATGTAGTACATGTCCTAGAAGTGTCTTCTTTACAATGCACTAGGAAATGCATTTTCAATGGCACAATGGATTGATATGTAAGTGTGCATGTCACTTCAGAATGTGCATTTGTTCATGTGATGTTTTGTGGTTTATATGCTCAAATTTAATTTCATACGCTTGGGATTCTGTAGATGTCAATGTATTTGTTGTTGGTTCTCTATAGCAATTATGAGTAATAACTAATTTATCAAAGAATTTGTGTAGGAAAAAAAAACATTTAGGCTTTTCATGGATGTTGTAGATGATTATTTAGTTTATGTTGAAAGGTGATTATAATCATTATCTACCCGAAATAAAGAAACCTCCAAAAGTTCACCATTCACATTAAAAAAAATGTTTTGAGAGTGCTATCCATGAAGAAAGTCTTTGGATTTATGAAATTTGAAGGCAATTGATTGAAAGTCTTTAAATGCAATAACTACCTAGTGCTTAAAATCCAACTAATAATTGTTTAAGATAGGAAAGCACTCATACATAATCACTTCAATATATGCAAACAAAATTGTGCAAGGTTTATTTTGTGTGTGCATCAAATAATTAAATTATATATGAATAAGCTTGTAGGTCTTGCTCCCCAATGAAATTCACATCATTTGTGCTTAGTTGTAAAAAGTGCATTAGGTCACCTTTAGCAATTGCTCAATCTATCTGCAACAATGGTAATTGGAAAACATAATGTAACATCCCTCCTAAATTTTGTGTGCTTGACTGCAAAAATTATGTCAAAGATGTTCTTCAACAAGCAATTCCTTTTTTTTTATAGTTCATCTATTTTCCAACTACCATGATGGTAATGAGATTCTATCACTTACTTTTTCTAAAAACTATCCTACACCAAAAACCATATCCTTCATGGAAAGATGAACATTTTAGTTGGTCTCTCAAGAATTTAATTGCAAGTGATCATACCTTTTTTACTTGACTACAAAGGTTCAATTGATAGATGGTTAATACATATCAATGCAACAAATCAAAGGATAATGTTCATTTTAACAAATATCATGTTTGCACATATCATAATTTCATACAATATTGTGAACAAAGAGATAGCAGCTTACAAGCTACTAGCCTTTAACAAACTCCTCCTTTGGACCATTCTTGTGATATATCTTATTTTCTTCTTCCAACAAAAATACACTACACCATGCAACCACAACGACAACCATCTCAAAAATAACAAGTTGAAACCTATTGCATGCCTTTCAAAACACAAAAAAAACCACCAATGCTAGAAAACAAGTAACTCATTTTACCCATACTACACTCACGATACACAAAGAAATCAATGAAGTACATGGAAGTATATGCAATATGTTCATACATAATGTTCATTGTTTTGTATAGTCAAGACAATTCTTTGAGATATGATAATTTGTATATCCAGAAAAAAGTGGGGTGGTACCAACTGGACACCTGCAAAGATGAATCTATGATTTGGGCAATAAGATATGCCATAATTGTCAAAGGTTAAGATTTGGCCACAACCCATGCACAATCCATTATATACTACGAATGACCTCTACACATAGGAGTTTGAAGGACTCCTTAACACATGTGTCATTGCACATATGTCTAAATACCAACTACAAAATTAGATTCACAACAAACCTGCAAACCCAAAAATGAAATATTGATCCAAATATCCTTTAAGATTAAAAAAAATGGATGTTGATGTATATATGACCTATGGTTCAACAAGATGCCAACATCATCATCATTGTAACAACCAACTCTTGCATGCAAAAGCCATGCTACTTAGAACTAGCATATATTTAAGATATTTAACAACTAGAAACATACCCTTTAAGTTCAAATATCACCTTCAAGCCAAGAACAACACTTCCAATTCTATGAATTACTAGACGAGCTCATGACAAATTCCACCATGATCCGTGTGGCTTAAACAAGAAATTAAGTCATGTTTTAGAAGATAAGAAAATGTACATTATTAACACAACAAAATGGGTTTTGTTTTACTAAAGAAAAAAACACCAAAAGACCTAGTAATGAACTCTTCAACCTTTTGCCCCTTCAACCCAATCTTTTGTTGCAAACATGTAGTATGAATGTAAACTCTTGTTTAAGAGGAGTTGATTCTGATGACATGGCTTTCAAAACTGTTGTAATGCTCTTGATATTGCGTGGGTGTTTGCTTTATAAGTATGTAGTCACAAATGTATATAAGAAGGTCCACGTGTTAAGAAAATCAATACCCACCATGTAACAACAAGTCTAATATAGAAAGTAATTGCTAGTGGATCAAAGTAGTAGACAAAAATAAAAATGAACAAACTTATGTTGAGCACTCACAAAGTCATAATTCAAAAAACATTCATAACATAGAGTGGAGAATATTGTTGAGATCCAACATACCTTCAAGGCAAAGGTGGCATATTTTAATCTTTGTTGTACATTGAACTGAACAATCATATTAGAAAAGATATTGTCATGCATTGTCTTTATTTATAAAAGATATTTGTCAATATTTTTAAAAAAGCAATGGAATAACTAAATTAAGGAAAATAGTTGTTAACCTAGTTTCCAAGGAACATATTAAACATTATCTTTTGATTAATTTTAGTATACATCACAAAACGCGGCCACTAGTTTGCGAAGAGGTGATTTGGAAAGCTAATAAACAACAACGTTGAAATCATTTTCACAAGTGCCATGAGTTTATTGAAGAATTTGATCAAGAAGGGCATTGGCAATTTGCAAGTGCGCATGATTGTTAAACCAACCTTGGAACATGTTGGGCCCACCACTCTCACCTCCTCAAAGCCAACACCTTGCATCAACAACATGGGAAAACAATCACATCTTGATGTTATGTTTCTACTGCAACGTAAAAAGAATTGTACAAGTTACAACACCATTGTTCAAGTCATTAGCAAAGGGCAAATTGTGCAGAAAGCTAAATACGCAAAAATAGAAATCCATAGTAATAACACAAATGTATGGAGTATTATTCACTAGAGATTGAACTTGACTAGCAAACTACACCTTAGGAGAGGATAAAGGTTGTCTTTTGTAGATGGTGCCCCTAACAACTATGTTAGAAATTGCAAAAATTCAACTCAAGTTTTTTGTCGAACTTCTTATCGTGGGTACCTATTTTTTATTATAACCTGAAAATTGAAACAAGAATGATGCACACACCATGAGCTGGCTCCAATTACAAAGACCACATTGTTTGCCTTAGATGTGAGGGGTTTGACAGCTATTCAAATCTTGTTGTATATGGACCACTTTCCCTTGACATAATATGATGTACATTTATTCTAATGCTTCAACAAAGAAAAATTGAGATACCTTACTCATTGTTCAAAAAAGTCATCTCAAAACACTACAATAGAAGCAAAAAATCATGAACTCATAATGCCCTATGTTTCAAATTTCACAATTTGACTCAAAGTTGTGTCTCTTGCCACCTTGCAACATTTGAACAAGCAAATGGAAAGATGGCAAGATAGAAACTTTTTTTTTGGCCTCTTTAATGTGTAAAACCATCATCACCCTTTGTGGGAACCAAGGGAATGAACAATATAGAACATGCAAGTTCAAAAGCTATAACATTAATAAGCCACAAAATAATTAGGCATGAAGTTAAGCACTTTTTAAAGAACCACAACAAATGTTGACTAGATTTGGCCACTTCCGCTTGTGGGTTTAGTAGTTTGGCATCCTCAAATCCCACCAAAACATCATGTGCCAACCAACACCAACATAATGAGCTTTTTAAATAACCAGAAAATGAAAGAAAAAACTTCATTGCCCTTCATAATTTTGACATAAACTACAATGCATTTAGGAAGACATCAATATCATTTCCAATATGATATATCCAAATCATATTAAGTTGAACCATTAAAAAAAGACCTCACCAAGTCGTGCATCAAGAAATGTGATGAATAAGTTTGTGATGAAATCCTTACATCAGCCTTCATGTTCAACCCAAGAATGGCTACCCATTAAATCCAACAAGTAAACCTACTCAAAAAACAATCCATACACCCGCCAATGATGTTACATGATGAAAAAGAAACCAATGTCAAAATCCTCCAATAGACATTTATCTATCCATTGATAACCAAATTGACAATATAAGAATTCTTCTAAACCCTAAACCCTTTCTTCAAGGGAAAGTTTTTTGAAAATAATTTGGAAACCAATTTTGTCATGTGTATTGAACTCACCAAAATAAATTATGCATAATTGCCATGATGTTATGCCAATCTGGGATTCGACCTACTTGAGCAAAGATACTCCAACCCTACATGGCAACCATATGTAAGCCCTAATCCAATGATAATGCAATAGTTCCTATGTTAGAGAAATCAATGTTATTAAGTAGTTAACTTTAATGAATTGCCAATCATGTTTTAAACCAATTCTTATAATATATCATCTGGTAAAAAATGTCAATTTACCAAGGTCCATATCTTAAACAAGTTTAAAAACCTGAGAATTATCAATGTTGCAACATGAGGTTGTTGATATAATTCCCATGGTAGAACTACAAATCACTGAACTATCTACAAAAGTATGTTTATAAAAAAACCAACATGTTCAAGTTTTGAGTCAAATTCCAAAAAATGGATTTAAAAAACAACTATTTGCAATCAAAATAAGGGGTGAGAAATTTCATTAGCATCTTGTAAAGTTTAAGGACAAAAAAAAAATTCTAAAAATTCATCTAATTTGTAAAATCAATGAAATGCAAAAAAAATTTCATATAAAATAAAAAAATCTAGTTACAATTGTTTGGTGTTCTTGGGGTGCAAAGATTGAAATCATTTCTAGACTTAGAATTCAAATTGCCAAAGCTTTTATTCAAGAATCCAATGAAAAAATCTAATATGTTCATATATATAGTGAGATCACACTTCTTGAACTATCTAGCAAATAAATTCATTAACATTGTATGTTAGACATTTAACATAATATCACCAACAATTTAGTTCATCTTTTACATTTGATTTATTCTTCATACATAAATGAAGCAATTGGTACACAATACAAATGAATAATAATTCATGTTACAACATTGATTGCAAACAATAGTTGAAATCCCATGTATATTATGTATATTAAGCTTGATGTTCAAGTACAAATCACATGCATGCTAATTATAAAACTAAGTATAGTCTAAAATTTCTTAGCCTTCAAATTACATGTTAGTGCACTTCTTGGACATGTTTAAGAGCTTGTGTAAGATGAGGCATGGTTCCTAAATTGGGATTTGTGAGATTTTTTCACTTACAAGGTTTAAGCACCACTTCACATTTAGAAACCTAAGTTCTAATTGACACAGCCCAATGGTGCTCTGGGGGTTACAAAATTTTATGCTGCAAGTTTTAGATTTGATGCATTATCCATTATAGAAATTGTATTTGCCAAGGTATTACTTAAAATTTTGTTGGGCGACAAACCTAGGTTCCAATTTGCTATTATGAACTTTGAATTTGGGACTGCAAGTTTAGGTTATTGACATTTCATAAATTTTCCTCTGATTTTGATAGAATAACACCATCATCAAAAGCAATGTTGTGATCAAGACCATCATTAAAACCACCATCAAGAGTAGCACCATGATCAAGACCATCATTAGGAACATCACCATGATCAAAACCAACATGTTCTTCATCACTATTAGTGCCATTATCAAAATCATAGTTTCATTCATCATCCAATATACAATCAATGTGTATTTTCTTTGCAATTTTTGCCTTCCCCTTTGAAGGCCCTCTTTTCTTCTTCTGAACCTTGGGTATTTTGGGATCTTGTGATGTGTCAAATGCCTTTGTTAACATGAAATAACCAACGGGTTAACCAATGGTGTGACTAATAGCTTCCTATGCCATCCAACTATGGCTTTAGTGCAAATGGGACATGATGTTAAACCTTGCACACATCCATAGCAAAGATTTGCATGGCCACATGGTTACAACAAGAGGCAAGTCAAAATTTAAAACTTGAATACATTTGGATTTCTATTTTTTAGTGATAGTATTTATGTTTAACTTCTCATATTTCATTCATCTAAGCTAAAATGCACAACCTGGAAAAAAATTTGTGCAATATTAGTTAGGAGTCCCAAAAAAAAAGGTACCTCAATCAATATTGTTGATGGATGATCAAAATGAACTACACATTTAGAAGTAAGTTCTGTTGCTTTTGAAGTAGCTATCACATTCTTTTGAGGAAAATTAGGACTTGCAATAAACAACAATTGTATGCCTGGAAAAATGTCTTTGTTGTTTTTGTATTCAATTACAAGCCACCTTTATTGTTGTCGAGGTCAAAATTTGAAACACCTTATTCACTAGTTAAAGATTTAGTCCTTGCTACAACCAATCAAACAAACAAGCAAAAAATTAGACATATATGCTCAAGACAATGAAGGAAATTAGGGTTGAAGGCCCAAGACAAAAGTCAAAACTTTGAATACTTGCATTAGAAGCATGATATGAATTCAAGACATAATTCTTAGCTTAATAATTTCAACTATAATTTCCAAAATAGATCAAGATACATGTCCAATGTGTTAGTACCTAAAATGGAAGTTCAAAAAATTAGGACAAAACTATGGTAGGTCAATACCCTAACTATAATTATAAGAAAAATTCAAGACCCAAATGCATTGCCTTAGTACTAGATTATTGGAATCATATAAAATTTAAGACATACATCCTTTTACTCTTCTCCATTATTACTATAACTTGATTTACATGGACACCTCAAGACTTAAGTCCATCGCCTACTTGTACTCTTAAGTGGAGTCATAAGATTTATTTATGACATTTTTTTTTGTTGAACGATGTAGAATCTGAAATTATAAAAAACTTAGGACATCAAAAATAAAATGTTAGAAGGAATGGAATCATAAGAAACTTGAAACAAAAGTCCTTTGCTAAACAATATACTATCTAGAATGACAAGAAAATCAAGACATCATAAATCAAAAGTTTGAAAGAAAATTATGAACGGTACACAAGTCCTAACTTCAACGTCTAAACAAAAGCATATATGAAGATTAGTTGAATGGTGCAATGCAGAACATAACATCATGAACACAATATACATGACTAAAAAAAAAAAAGTAATTTAAATAGAATGAAATCCCATACCAAATAGTAAAAACATTGGATCTTTTAGTAGGTTGTTCTTTTGGGTGCTACCAAAAATCCTTGAGCCATCTACATTCCCTAGAACACAAATGTTCCATGCTATACATCATTGCTTTGTGAAATAAAAATCACAATCAACAATGGCACATTTCGACGAAGAAACATGTGTTGTAATTTTTTTTCTTGGACTGTAAGACATCTTTGATTGTATCCACTTCTACTAAGACTAATCAAGATGGTGTAATGTCTTCAAAGATGGGGGGTTTACATTTTGACCCATGTTGTATAAAAGACTTTGAAAAGGGTTTGTTTTTTTCTATTTTGAATTTGACATAATCTAACAAAATCTTACATGCACTCTTTGATTTGCAAATTGTTTGGGAAAACCTTAAGTGATAGTGGTACTCTTTCCTTCAACTTTAGTGAAGCTTTTGTAACAACTTTGTTTGACTTGACCTTTGTGCCTACTATTTTGTCTTCTTCAACACGATCTACTACTTCATTATGTGAGCACCAAAAGCCACCCAATTGATGGGCGTGCCTTTTGATTCAACTACAACTACTATTGCAAATGTGACTAACGGTTGTTTGTTGCAAATCCTTCCCTTCCTAGTGACCTTGCAATATAGCTTAGTTATTTTTCCTACCAATTCTTTATTTGGACGATTGTTGTATTTCCACCCATTATTGTTCATTCTTGGCCCAAAAAACTTGTTTATCTTCACGGTATTAACGTTGGCACTTATGATTGACAAGACGTCTTCACATGAATTTCATAGGCCTTAATTAGTTACAAACCAAATAACATCATATGGACACTTTCCCACTCTTGTCCAAACCCATGCCAATAAAAACCAATGTTAGATCTATAAGGAACTAAGTTAAAATCACATCAAGTAACAATAGAATCAATGTTTCTCTCAGTTTTATGAAAGTATTAACTAGCATGTAAACACACACTAAACAACTTGTGGTGTGTAGGCATGTAAGATTTGTTTTCCAAGATGCTTGATTGGTCAACACACGTTCACTCTCAATACACATATAAGACAAAGAACATGATTGATTAAAAATATGGAATCTTCTTGATTTTATTATTGACATGATGAAGTTATCAAGGTTCATTTTGTGGGAGAATTTTGCAAGGAAAACAACTTCAAACATTTGCACAAACTTGTCATCAAATTGCTTGGAGGGAAATTGGGAAATGCACAAACATGGTGCACAACAATACATGAGGGAAACTTAGAAAGAGTGCACAAGGAAGATGGTGCAAAAAACAACATAGAACAAAACTCCATTTCAAATTGGCATTCATTTTTCATCCATACATGTTGGAACCATGAAAAATTCATCTTCACCCAACACATGGGAAAACCTATTTATATTCAAAATTATTATCTAATATTTGGTTTCATGCAACACAAGAAAATCAAATTTCATGTTGGAGTCATCACTTGTTCATGGTTCCTAATGTATTACCCCAAGCGTGATTGGACCCCTTTACTTGTGGTCATTTAAAAAATTGAAAAAATTGTTGAATTAATCCATTTTTTGTGATCAACATCTTTCAATTATTTAGAAGGTTTCAAAATTGTAGGTTTTTCTTACCATGTTTCAAAACAATTAATTTACCCTCCAAAAGGTATTCACCTTTCAATGTAATATTCTAACCTATGATATAAGGATCGTTGATGTGCTAATAGTAATACCCAAGGTTCAAATGCCCTCTTTATACACATCAAAAATAGAATTTAATGCATCAAAGTGACAAACTAAAAGAATGTAAATTGTTGAAATTTTGAATGATTCAAAACTGAAAAAGGATATAATGGCTGGTTGGAAAGTGGTAATAATTGAAGACAACGAAAGGTAATTTGCAAATGTCATAATTTTATGAAATTTTGTTAGGTAATCGAGGTTTGAGGTTTTTAATTGGTAATTGTGTGAATCTAACAAACATAAATAATTATATACATAATATTTTTATTTTAAATCTTGCCTTGTTGGGATCAATGTATGGGTGAAATCATGGTTAAGTGGGTCAAAAGTGGCATTTAAAGGCTCAAATTTTACACTAGTTAAAGTTGTCGCAATGTGACATTTAATGAAGTATGTTATCCAATGTGCATTCCTATATGCTTATTTTTAAAACAATAATAAATATATGTAGACATGTGATTGGTTAAAAAATCCATGCAAAAGCTTGGAATTTTGAATGTGAAATGTACTTTCAATGAGTAAAATGAGGCAATTTCTTGTAAATTAATAATAAAAATACTTTTTTTTATATATTGGGAAAGTTTCAATGTGTTTTATTTTTACACACCTCATTTGATGTGAACATATTTTTTAATTTCAATTTTGACACTATTGTCATGTCTTTTCACTCAACTTGTAAATTTTATATGTGTGACAAAGACAATGTCATTGTTTCAAAAGTCCATCATGAATCCATTTTTTTCTTAAAGTTCATCCATAATTTTTAATATGATTCTCATCAAAGTCTATTGGAACATGGATAATTAAAAACTTGACAATGTTAATGTGAAATGACTTTATATTTAAAGTTCATCTATAATAAAAAAAATTATGATTATGACAATCCAAATTGTCCAGCTATTTGTGCTTCCACTCATATGTCTTCATTTTCCATCTCATGCATAAATTTTTGTCATTTTTAAAATCCTTCCACTTGGGGTGAAAATTTCAAACAATGAATGAAGTCATTGAAATAGACAACATGGTTACTTTTCCTAGTTTGAAGAGAAAACAAAATTCTTGCAAACATGAAAACAACCTCATGGAAAAAGAAAAGCTCCACAAAAATAAACTTAAGAAACAAAGAAACTCTTTATATGTACATCCAAAATGCATGTGAAAAAGAAAAATAATTTATGTGGCTTACAAAATGCAAAGAATGTTCATGCACACCTCTCATCAAAATGTCGAAGTTTGTGGTAAAACCAAATAGAATCAAGTATGGTTTAGTTCACAAAATTGAAACTTGTAAGCACAAATCAAATCAATGGCACTACCACATGCACAATCTCCATTAATATTCTTGATTTTAGTTGAAAAAGGAGTTGTATGCTATTTTTTTCCATTTTTATTAAACCCAATCTAAAAATTGTCACTTTCACACACTATTTGCACAGAATTGGCCAATTTGGCACATTGTTAAAATGTTTTTATGGATACCATTAAATGTGCATGACTATCACATGTTTTAATGAAATAATGCACACACTTGTTATGATGGTAAAAGGCCATGTACATGTGTTCATGATGTATTTTAACTATTGTATTTTGTTATTTTTATAACAGTTTCATTACTTTATGAAATTCATATGAAAAATACATGTTGAAGGATTTCAAATTAAAAGTTTTTTGGCAAATCAAGTGGTTTCAAGAATATCCATCGAACTTGTGGAAATAAAAATTTGGAATATATGTCCAAAAAAATGAAAGGATTAAAAACTCTTCATCAACAAAAAGTTCTCTAATGTTCCTAACATCAATGATGGTCAGAGGTAAAATGACCCCATAATTAGAGAATGAAAATAAAATATATATTTCCTTTTTTCTTATAAAATTTTGCAAATATATATAATTATATATATATAATTTTAATTTTAATTTGATATGAGGGTTTTTTAAGATCAAAAATTTGAAATGGACAACCAATAAATTACAACAATTTAGAAACCTTTTCAACCATCACATATTTTGTTCCCATGCATAGGTCCTAGACAAATCAAATGTTCAAAGTAATTAACAAGGAATATGGTCTTCATTCACCAAGGCATGACAACATTATTATGAGTCTAGATGATTCAGAATCACATCCATCATGGGGATGGAGCACCCCTCATGAACCCTAGCTATAATGTTGAAATTGGGTGGGGCTCATGTATAACCTTAATCTAATCCCAAGTCCTATTACTAGCCTTAAATATAATTAAATGTTGAAATTTTGAGAAGGATGGATAATTAGGATGGGCATGCTTAGTGCTTCTTGAATTCATGCATATCACATTTCACAACACATGTGGTATTATGTTGAGGGATCATGTTTAGTCATTAGTCTTTGACATATTAATGACTTGTGCCACAAGATGTGATTACATGTTTTAACAAATTCATTAGGAATTTGCCACCATCAATTTTTTAAACACTTTATATCACCCATTAATAAAATCCACATTGCACTGTAAATATTGCAAACATTCACATGTTTATTTTAAAGTGTGCAAAACTACAAAAGGGTAAGCAAAACAATCCAAATAGGGCTTACAATTTCTTAAATATCATGACCATTTAATCTTTTTATATTTTTTCATATTTCATAGTTTATTTTGTAAAGAACTAATGAAATAAAAAAGAGCAAACCCAATTAAAATTAGTAAAAAATATTTTCTTGATGGATGAATCCAAAATAAAATGGCCAAGTTTAAGTGTAAACAAATGCTTTAATATTTAATATTTTAAAAATAATTTAAGTTGATGTTGAAAATTTTGAATTTACTTATATAAAAATATTCATAATAAATCATGGAAATATGTGAATAAATTTGAAATCAATCTAATGAATAAAAAATATCCATAAGCACTTTTATAAAAAAATTTAAATACAGTTTCTAAATTTTAAAAAAACTTGCAAAAGGTCTTTAAAATATTTTTAAATGAAATATTTTTAAATAAAAAATCAACCTTAACATAATAATATAAAAATTTTAATTAAAAAATCTGAAACTTTTTTGACAACATTTCAAATTAAGCAATCATTTTTATATAATCAAGTGGGTGAGTGCCAATTATTTTACCATGGACTTACCCTGATGAAATGCTTTACCCAATGAACTTGAAAGCCAAATAATCATATATTGATGAATAAAAATAGGGTGATTCACAAATCTAATTTTCAAATTCATATTGGGATAGACCATTGATTAGGGGGTCATTAAGGACACATATCAACATATATGTTATATGGTAATCGTGATTCATATTAATTGGTTATGAGGACCCCAAAAGTTTATATATATATAATTTAAACATTTAAAAAATTTAAAAAATTCATGTGATGGTCATGTGTGATCATTTTTGACTTGGGCTAATGCCAAGGGTTGAGAGTATATGTGTATATCAACATGGGGCTAGTGGGGCCAAGTATGTCAACTACCCTTTAGCCAACTTCATGTCATGTTACATTTAGATTTGGTTTGATGCGATGTTGGTGTACAACCTTGCATGCATTGCAAAATATATTTAGATCTTATATTTCCATGTTCTTATTTTGCATACATAGATGATCCCTGAACAAAAGCAAATTTATTGAATCTGTACTAAACTTTATTCTTGATTTTTCACGGTTGCAAGATATATTTGTAAATTATTGAGGCGTCACGTTTTCACCCATTGCAATTCCCCTTTGTCAAAATATATTGCTGAATTTTTTATTCCCAATTCATTAATACACCAAAGTACTTACATGTTTTTGAAAGTTTCATTTTTTTCCATGTAATTTAACGATCTCCATGATCAATGTTGAGTATGTCATTGATGTGTTTTTTTCTTTGATCATTGCATTCTCTCTCCCTCACCCCCACCCTTTTTCCGCTTTCCTTTTCTTTTCAGTGTAAGCCCAATATTAATCTTCATTGCCCATTTCTAAGAGTTACAACCGTGACCCCAATTTAAGTTTATATGTGTTCTTAGTGAACTTATAGATAGAATTATAATCGATAAAGCTATAAAACTATAAATTAGTGGAATTAGTGAATTAAGCTATAAATAATTATGATTTTTAGTGATTATAGTGAAAATTATAAAAAATTGTTTCACTGATTTTATCAATCTAATCATTAGTGAAACAAAATTTTAAATTATTGATTAAAATTATTGAAGAACTGAAGTCAGGCTAAGCTAGAACCAATCTAACCACAAGCATGTGCATACTTTGAAGATAGATACCTCAGTCAACAATTAATGTAATTTTATATATTCTAAACTAGGGATGTGGTGGTCAAGTGAACATTTTGGCAATTTCATTTCCAAATAGCCAAAAATCACTTAATGCTTTCTATATTGTTGATTTTGCAACATTTGAATACATTCTTGTTAACATTTCCCAGCTTTTTTTTTTCCTTCCCTTTATAGTTTTGCCATTTCAATCTCTAAGGGATGGAACCACAAATTTGCTTAGATGTTTTTGGAAATGTCTTCTACTACAGTTCCCCCCTCACTCCCTCCCTCCCCACCCCACCAGGAATTTTTTTCAAAAATCATGATAATATGATGCATGGGACCCTCCAGCATCTAACACCCATGCGCTCAAGGATATTTGTGGAGTTCCCATAATATCCAACACGGTTTCAAAAAGTTCGGTGGGACATTACTTGGATTGTGTTCTGTATATGGCCACCCAAAGTTTCACTATTTATTCTTTTTCATTTGTTAAATTTGCAATGAGCCACTTCAAAATTCAACAACTCTTGCACCATGGGTCCAAACATGATGAAACCACCTTGGTGCACCCTCACACATCAAGGACTTTCCAACGGTACCAAGAGTGCAAGGGGGGTGAAGGGGGGGGGTGCTGCCGGTTGGGAGGTCTCAATGTGACAAAACAAAATAAACAAGTGGTCGGTCACATAATGGCTTTGTCCTTTAAATGACATCCGTAAGAATGACAAATATTCAACATTACTAAATTGGAAACACGTTGTGGTTAGTATGGTGAAGTCCAAGTGGATCCTTGAGTGACGCCTGAAATGGTTATGTAGTGGACTCCACATGACCTTCGAATGTAGGAATACCAAACCAAACGTTTGGCCAGTTTGGGGGTATGTCGCAATGTCTCTACCATAGAGGGCAGAGCCAACAAGCAACCTTTGGGGTCCCTAGTCTCTACCCGTGTTTTACTACATCCAAGTTCCATCCTAGAATGTAATTTAACGACTGTACTTTTTTCATCCAAAATGTTGTGTAAAGGACATTTGACTGCTGCCAGTGGAGATGCAAATTGTAGAATCCCCTCACAACTCCCATTCTGAAAGCAAAATCCATTAAGCTACTTTATATACACAATATAATGAATGTAAACACAATATCCTTGCCTTGGTAGGGCAAGGCCAACAAAATAATAAAATGTAAAAAAAAATCACCAGAACTTTTCCAGTGTATTTGGAGGTAGCCATTACACACCACAATCTTTCATACACAAAAGAGGCAAAAAAAAAGCGAAATGCTCACAAGAATTTCACTTTTTAGAAAGGCCATCTCTTGTTTAATTATTATTTTCCTTTTTTTCCCCCCCCACGATACCCAGTAGGTAGGTATCCCACCCAGGGAAGTAAATGAAAAAGAATTCTGGTAGGTTTTTAATGCTGAGTAATGCCCTCAGAGCAGAACCAACTTGTCACCTTGAGCAAGCGCTTTACTTGGGGAACACAACCACTTGCTATGAAGGGTGTTGGGGAACACACTCCTCACTTGAAGGGTGTTAACCTTGACTTGACTAAAATGGAGAGAAAGAGCTGAAACATGAAAATTCAGGTAAGGTCCAAAAAAAATCCAATACATTATAATACTAAAAACTTGAAGCTTTTGCAAAACTCTCAAATTAAAAACAACAACAACAGATGGGTGTAGTTGGAAGGAAGAATGAAACATTGTTAATGCTGGTGGGAGGGTTTCGGTAGCTAGTAGCTACCCTTGAGATAGCTTCATTTGAGTGATTGTGTAATGGGCTTGGTACTCTTCTCAACAACCACCATCACATAACACAAGGAAAAGGCCCCCAAAAGTGTTTATATGCTTATTATGGGCCTCTTGAAAGTTCTCTAACTTTTCCTAAACCCCTTTTTATTTGCAAACCTTTTGCAAAATAATCATGATTTCTAAGGGAGAAATAATAAAATGAAAAGCAGCAAAACCTCAAACAAAAGTGGCAATATTCCTCTTCTTAAATGATGTTCCCACCTTCCTAACCAAGCCTGTCCTAGATTTTCTTACCTTTAGAACTTTTCACCTTTTGTTAATGAAATGCAATTAATAGTTTTATAGAATATTGGTATATAGTATATACCATACAATGCAGACCTTAATGTCATGGAATGGTCTTGCCCTTGCCCATCATGTTGGGTGCATTGCAAAAAGCTCACCCTGATGTGCTCACCTTGCACATTACCCAACATAATGGGCAGGGGGCTTGACCATTCCGTAGATTATAATGGGCAGGTTCACACCCATTCCACTGCATAATCAGTTTCCCTTACACCTAATAACATAATGACACGCTCCTCCAAATTTTTAAAAAAAAAAAATTAGCATCTAATTAAAAATGGATCCTGAAATTCTCTTAACTTAAATGATTTAGAAATTGGCAGATAATTCTCCTCAAAAAATCAGTTAGGGAGCATGACTTACTTGCATCATCCAGGAGAGAACTTGACTTGGCCTCTAGTCCTCTTCAATGTTTTTTCATGTTCTAAAGCCAAGCTTTCCTCCCTCCGTTTGGGTGACACCACTTTCCTTGTTTGTGAAGTGTGATTTGTTTAGGAGTTGACAATAGAAGCCAGATTGCAACAGCAGTCAAGAGTAGCGACAAGAACCAACCCCAAGAGTTGAAGACCAAAAGCTCTATGGGAAAAACCTTAAGAGGCTAGCAACCATTTTAAAAAGCATAATGCTACCAAGTATCATGGGAAGCATGGCGATTCTTATGGCAACCCGTGGAAAGTCCTTGGGGCCGGGCTTAATGGGAATTGGGCCCAAGCTTGACTCTCCCTTGCCCTTATTCCCCCCTAAATCCGGCCCCCTTGGGCATTACCCTACTACAAATTGCTTTGGGAGCTTAAAGATTTACATGTAGGGTAGGGTAATGCCGGAGGAGGAAGGGGGGCATTACGAGTTATAAAGATTGGTTGATCTTTTTCAAAACCGGGGGAAGGTGTTAGTCCAACTAAATGTTTGTGCACACAAAAAGGGGGGGGGAACTTTTTGAAAATGAAATGTTCACCCACTTGGTGGAGAAACAATTACAACCTAGAATGGGGCCTCCATTGACACTAAAAAAAGTGCTGGCTGAGTCTTCATTAACACTATTAAAAAAAATTGGGCCAGGTCTTTACAAAGACTTTGTAAAGTGGGGAAGACAACAGAAGGAGGCGGGGAGGGGCCGAGACATAGGCAACTGTGTGGGGACACCCAAATTCCTGGCACTCAAAATGTCCAAAGTAAAATAGCTTTTGGCTTTGAGTGGTGAAAAGTCCGAGGCATCTTTGGACATTGAGCCTATGGAAAGGCCCCCACAGTCTTACAAGCTAACAAGAAGTGGTGAAGAGAAGAAACTGAACCCCAAGAAAAAAAAAGGAAAAAAAATTCAAACAATCGTTACAATCAATTTCTCAATGAATTGTCAAATGAAGTGTAACCGACCTTGAACTCAACTTCTTGTTGAATGTACGAACTATGAACCTTGCTTCTGGGCCGACTTCTGGTGATGAGTATGTACTAGAAACCCTAAAATCAGAACTCATCAAACCCTAATTAACCATCTCCCCTCCCCGGTTCTTCCCCCACCCCCAAATTAAAAAAAAATTCCCCACCACCATTGTCTTCCTCTTTTTATGAGTAGGTACCCAGGAAAAAAAAAAACAATACAAAACAAAACAAAAAGGCTGCAGTTCAACACCTTGTTCATGTCAATGGTCACTGGTTACCTAAGTTTGTTTGGGGGGGGGGG
>Ga0116229_10004959_pt1 | contig 21782 bp, 19 predicted proteins | sample S1TSphgellanicum_3_FD_87313 | JGI IMG/M metagenome (GOLD analysis project Ga0116229, IMG submission 87313) | Host-associated microbial communities from peat moss isolated from Minnesota, USA - S1T2_Fc - Sphagnum magellanicum MG | ecosystem: Host-associated > Plants > Peat moss > Unclassified...
CAACTACCATGTAACCTTAATGCAATTAATTTGCAACTACCATGGTTGTGTCATGCTAACATTATTTTTGTCATGCCCGTACATGGACTCATACATGATGGCCAATTATGGGCATGTCCATCATACCTTTTAGGGTTAATGTACGTTCTTAGGTGACTATATGCTATTAAGTGCTTAGGGTTTTAGCTTGTTGGTGGCTGTATAAAAGGCCAAGCCCTTCCCTTCTCTTTTTAGTTTTTTTAAAATTCCTTTGTCAAGAGAGTTTCCTCCATATTCAGATTGGATTTCTAGATGCTCACGGCGGCTATTACACGACCACTGTCTACATATACATGTTCTTTCTTTCTTTGCAATTTAATTATAAAAGAACTCCTCTCTATTGCTTAATGTTGAAAGCGGTACATTTTTTTTGGCTTTGAATTTTTTTTTGCTACTTGTGTTGTTGTTGCTAGTGTTGTGGTTGTTGGAGGGAGCTTGTGTTGTTACACTTTTGCCAACTAACAACACTAAGATTGGAGGAGCTAAGACCAAACGGGGAATAATGTATCCTAGAACAGGTTTCAAAGCTCTCTCTTTTCTCTTTTTTTTTTTCTCTCCCACGCATAAACATAGGATGAAGCGGTTGAAGATTCTTAAAGCTGCCAAGTAAAAAATAATAATAATAAATTTTGTAACAACGCATGCCATCGTTGTCGAACAACGTTGTGAGTTGCACGGGAATTATAATGATGCCGCGAGCTTACAATGTTTATAGCATTGTTGTGAGCTTGCAGTTGCCACAAGTTTATAGAGTCATGAACTTGCAACACCGCATTATTGTTGGCCATTGTTATGGAATTCATAGGCGCTCTGTAATGTCGTGACTTCCAACATCGCATTGTTGACTTTCGTCCGTCCACGGATGTCCATTGTCGAACTTTTGTCTGTCCACAGACTTTTTTATTTTATTTATTATTTATTTAATAATATTAATATTAATTGATACGTATATCTACATACTCTCATATTAATACATACATTTACGTAATTTTATTAATACATAAACATACAATTATTTCTTCTTTTATTTCATCATTTAGCACTAGTGATTACAAAAACTGAAAGTTGCTTAGGGTATGTTTTCTTAAGCACCTCACATTTCAATTTCCCTTATAGTTGTATTTAATTACATGGTTGTGTTAGAATTTTATAGTTAGTGCGCTATAATTTTTATCAAATTTTGGGGCATGGGACAACACCATGTCTTCGGATGATGAAAGCACTACTACTCAGCCAGAGCCAAGGTATCAACTATGAAATAACACACAATCATTTGAGTCGATTTCTTTGAGCTCACGATTTTCACGACAGTACCATCAAACGTTTCTAGTGCCACCATCATCTAGCACAACGCCTACTAGGAATTCAGGTTCATGTTACATTACATCAACGGTACATCAGAATCCATTTGGAGGGGTTAATCAATGGGGTACGCTTGTTGCCGGACCTACTTTCACACCATCACTTTATATTCTGCTACAAGCCGTGACCTCTCCATTCATATACACCATGGAGGTCAACAGTTCCTCTGGGAGAATTGAAAAGTTTAGCGGAATGCCAAATATCATTTCTTTGAAGGAGTTCAAGGCAACTTTCTCAACTGTGGTCTGTGAATTGGAGTTCAAGTATGGCACTAATTACATAAAGGCGTTTACATTCAAACAACTGGCCCTTTATGTGCACTATGAAGCATTGGATGTCTACGAGCAACATTCTCCAAGGATTTTAGGCATCACCCAGATCCCCAATCTAGCTTATGCCACCGCCTCTCAAGTTGCATTACAAGCTGCCATTGCACATCATGGGACTGTGCCCAATAATCTAGATCTGATACCTACTTCAGTAAACCTTTTTCCTCAATAATTCATTTTTATTACTGTAAACAGTCCTCCCACCATCTGTCGCAACCCCACTTTGAAGGAAGTGTGAGGTCGACATTCACACTCCCAAAAATGGGACTCAGAACGCAATTGTAGGGTCAAAACACCTTGCATTAAGGTGTTCGTTATATCATTGGAAAGGTCTTGAAGTTTAGATGTCCAAAATGGCCTCACATGAGCCATTTGGACATCTACAGCACGAGTTATGGTCAAAAGAAAGGTCGAGAGTCAAATTGACAATTTGACCCCCGACCATTAACATTCTGGAATCGACCCAATCCTGGTGTGTGCAGGTGGAGTGCGACACACCGTTGGAAAGCTCTCAAGGAGAGCTACAAGTTTGCTTCAGACCTCGGCCCAATCAGAGGTTGGAGCGAGAAGTTATGAACGCCCAAAGTCCCGGGAGTCTAAACCGGGATAGTTTCGGGACTCCACTTTGGGAGTCCCAAGAAAAAGTGTCCTTCGGATGCAAGTGTAGCGGAGAAACGCAGAGAATACTATATGGGGGAAGGTGGTGGCTTCCTCCGAGTCCGGGCCGTGGTGAGTCAAGTGAGTCCAGAGTTGCCCATGGCTTGTCCTAACACCAAGGGTGCTTCAAAATGTGAACTAACCAACTTGTAATTAAATAGTTTGTCCCTCTTCTTAGTCTAATCTCGAAGCTTTCAGCACGCCCCTCTTACCCCCTTTTGTGCTAGAAGCTAGGAGCAACACCAAGTTCCAACTACTTCCGCTCTTTAACATAGTTGGACCCTTTTGGGCCTAACCAGGAACTTGGGAGCGCATCACCATCGATGCACCAGCTTTTGCTAATCCAGTGGGGAATTCTTTTGAATTCTTGAACTAGAATTTCCAATCAAGAATTCTGAAAAAATTTGCACCTCGCCACCTTTTTTTGGCAGAAAGATGAAACCCTCAAAATGCTCTACAAGAGGCTTCTCAAGCTTAAAGAGGATACTCAAAGCATCACAGACCTGGAAGTTGCCCATTAGTACCTTCGTTCCTTGGAAGGTACTTCGACACTCCATGCGTAGGTTTTACAACAAATTTTTGCAGAATTTGAAGATTCGTACACTTTGTTGGATGTGTACAACATTTCTAAAAAGTTGGAACTGGCTTATGCACACTATGAGGCCTCCTTCACGTTCAAGGCCTCAGCCTCCACCAACTGCACCAACCAGATCATCACATTCTTCTTCAAGGGCTAAAGTAGTGCACTCGGTTACACCCATCCTACCTTTTTCAACTACTATGGCAATCCTACCCACAAAGTTAGTGAGTGCAACATTCCCTAAAGATTTCTTTTGTGATTATTGTGGGAAAGAGAGGCATCATGAAGTTGTTTAATTTGCCAAATTCTTAAAATGGTAGCAACTCTAATTACCATGGCAAAATCTGCCAACATCTTCCATTGCCCCTCAACCAAAAGCCAAGGCACCTTAGCCTTCCACTTAGGCTTTCCCCACCAAGGGTCAGAATGTTAAGAAAAAATAGCACAATGCTGACAAAAGGGAGGTGCTTCAAGCCCATGCCGCTCAAGTTCAAATTCTGCAAAATGAACTCAAATCATTAAAGGACCAACTTGTTAATTTAAAAGGTAAGTCTTCCTATCCAACTAGTCATGTGCAACCTGTACAAGGTTCAAGATCATGGGAAAGACCTCCTAGGTTGTTTTATGGCCTTTCACATGAGGCCATGGTTGGGGAGTATGTTCTTTCCAATGCACACAATTATATTTTCACACTAGAATTTGCCACTTCTTTTTGCCCTTCCTACTTTGCAGCATAAAAAGCTAGTGTGGCACCTAGAGTTTCTACCATTAGGTAAGTAATTCAAACTAATGGACTCGCATATGGTTCAAGTCTTATTACCAGGGCTAGAGGAGCTCGAGCAGTCATGCCACAATCTTTTGGTCCTCTTAACACGGAAGAAGATTGCACCTTATTAGCAAGGGCGGAAGAAACTACTACACCACAAGCTGTTAGGGCATCAAATTCTCATGTCCTAAGAGTACATGTACATCAGGAAAACACATAATTTTCCACTTATCAGCTTATGGAGTGCCAACTTCAAATGCATGAAGTGGCGTAAAAATTTGTGAATACACCGTTGTTTAGTTTTCAAGATTTGAAACTAAGCACCAAGGACATAATTATAGTTTTAAAGGATACCTTGAACACTACATCAAACCCTCTACCAATCCTTGATCCACAGGCTACAAGGGTCCCATCCAACACCTTGGAGAGACACTCGATTGGCTCACGTATTATAGATGGCGTTCGTAATTTGGTCATTTGTCTTAACATGGCTAAACTAGTGGGCTCTTCTACCTCTGATTCTACATTCACATATCAAAAGGGAGCTAAGAACACCTCACTTGTGGATTTATTGCTCAGCAAAGGCGTTGTGGATAGCCATTCTCTTCACAAAGTCTCTCACTCATTTTCGAAGGTGGTACCTAGTGAGAGAACTTCCATCGCCACTGGAGTTGCCATTGTCGACAATACTGAGTCAACAATCTAGGTGGGAGGACATACACCCAGAGTGGTACTTCTTGATACAAAAGCCCAACTAGTGATTCTTGGAATTAAATTCACTAAGAAGATGGGCATGTTAGACTCCAAACTACATAAATCTATGTGGCACATTCGCACCACTAGTGGGAACGTAGAGGAGGTACTTAAAGAGAGCTTGGATTTTATGACACTTAATCTCAATGAAGGTACAAATCAAGAGCTTTGCTTACATGTTATATGTTTAGTCACCAATGCCACCATTTACGATGTGCTCATTGGGCAAGAGGCCATGTTTCCATAGGATTCACAATTGACAACTGGTTCAAACATGCGAACTACCGAATGGATTGGGAGACTAATGGCCACCACCTAGGATACATACCCCTTGATTAACATGGGAACCATAGTCTTATGGCTCACCACTGTATGCTCAACGAAACACACATTTCCTACATCTAACAAGCTAGCCATGAGTGGATAGAGGGAGATGAAGAGGAGACAGCTTACGCTCAAGCTACTGAAAGCTTGAGGGTGGTTCTTACTGACAATCAACACGGACCAAAGGTTTTACAGAGGTTCAAAGTAGCCCACGAGCCCTTGGTCAAAGCTTTGTCTATTTTTGAGAACATGGAGAGCCATGGTGAACCGATTAAACCAATACTTCATTAACTAATCAACTGGACACTGCCTAAGGAAGGGATTACATTACTAGAGCTCTTTGGTGGTATTGGTATAGGCCTTGAAACCCTACTACAGTTAAGGATGGTGGTTTGGAGGTATTTTTATTGATCCTATTGCAAGGCAAATGGTGGCATCGAGAATGAAAGAGCTCACAACTAGATTTTTACAATAGTTTACAACCACCGCATGGAAGGCCAGTTTCACGTTTTTGCCTTCTGACATACAACTAATTTAGAAAAAACATATGGAATTCCTTGGCCTCGTGGACCTTATCATTTCAGGTTGGGAGTGTTAACTCTGCACTTCATTCTTAGTGTTTGGGGGGATGAGGTACCATGTAATTTGACTCAAGTTGTTTCTAATACACCTGGAGGTACATGAGCTTCTAGAAAAACAATTACAACCTTCTACGAATCTGCGTAGGTGGATAGTGGAGAACCCAATACACAAGGTTTTTCAAACACACTTTCCAACTACATTCCATGTGTTTCCCACTTTCCTTTCATTATAGGGATCCAACTCACCAAGAAGGAGAGAAACCAAATCATAGATTTGTTAATTAAGTATGAGAATGTGTTCGCATTCTCAATGAAAGACTTAGGTAGGTGTAAGACCATGGAGTTCTCTATAGGCCTTACAAATGACACACCCATCTATTGGAAGAGGCATAGGTTGAACAAGCATGAGTGGGAACTGGTAGATGAAAGATGCAAAAAGTTCCATGAGGCTGGTCTCATTTAGCCATCAAGTTCTAATTTCACAACCGCTACAATAATGCCAACAAAGAAGGATTCAGCTGGATTATGGACTAAAAAACGATGTGTGAGGATTATAGGCCTTTGAACCCAGTTAGACCTCAGGATAGGTACCCCATGCCCATCCTTGAAGAACTATTTGATAGCATTGGAGACTCAAACATCTTCACAAGTGTGGATCTGAAGCAAGGCTTCAACCAGATTATGCTCGTTGCGAAGGATCGCAAGAAAACGACATTCCATGGAAGCAACAAGTTGTGGGAATGGCTTGTAATGCCTTTTGGATTGAAGAATGCACCTATCTTCTTTCAACGAGTCATGGACCAAGTTCTCGAAGGGGCAGATTTCCTGAAATGTTACATAGATGACGTCCTAGTGCATAGCAAAAGAGACCTGTAGCACTTGGCTCATCTTGAGGATTTATTCAAGAGGTTCCATGAAGTCAATATGAAAATCCATCCTAAAAAGTGTGAGTTTGTTGTCACCTTAGTAGTTTACTTTGGACATAGAATTCTACCAAATGATATTATGGCTCATTGGGCCAAAATAGTAGCCATTTTGGAGATGCCCAATCCTATTGATGTTCACATTTTGAGGAGCTTCATCGGACTATGTAATTACTACAAAATTTATGTCCAAGGCTTCAGTACTATTGCTCATCCTCTTTATGCATTACTAAAGAAAGATGTTACTTGGACATGGATGATGAAACTCAAGAAGCGTTTAACACACTCAAGGAAAAGCTTTCAGAGTTCCCCATTCTAAGAAAACTTGATTTCAGCAAGGTCTTCATTCTACACACTAACTGGAGTGCTCTTGGTATTGGAGCTATTCTTGGCCAACTTGATGAAGAAGGCAAGGAATATGTTATCACCTATGCATCTCGAAACAACAAGGCTGAGAGTAATTACTCTTCATACGAGGGGGATTACCTTGCTATTGTATGGGCCATCATACATTTCAGGCCCTATCTTTATGGCACTAATTTCACTTTATATCCCGACCACCAGCTTATGAAGTGGTTAATGACCAACGATAAGCTTATTAGTAAGTTAGCTCGTTGGGCGTTTATATTTCAGGAGTATGAGTTCAAGGTTATTCACCGACATGGTATTATACATTAGAAAGTGGATACCATGTCGCGGAGAACCTTCACTACCTCTGAAGATTTCTCAAAGGCCAGGCAAGACTTTGACCATATTCCAATAGTACATGTATTTGATGCATCTAATTGTTTTGCACTATTACAATGTAACCTGGTTGAACATCCCATTATGGATATATGGGAGGACTTGGACACTTTGAGGTTTCTTTAACATGGGGAATGCCCTCCCCAAATTACATCAAATCAGCGAGATTGCATACAACAACAATCCAAACGTTACTCATGGAAGGATAATCACCTCGTCCGATGCTTACCACAAGGCAGCAAAGTGGTTCCTCCACCACACGAACGGATTGATTTTATTTAGAAGGTACATTTGGAGCTTGGACACTTTAAAGTTAAGCGTACTTATAGCCTTCTCGCTCCTCATTACCATTGGAAAGGTATGTATGCTCAAGTCTAAGGTGTCATTGCTAGGTGTGAACAATGTGATAGAGTGAAAACTTCTTTCTCCTTTCAATAGCTCATGCTTTCTCCACTCCCTATTCAAGACATGTTCTATCGTTGGTCATGTGATTTAATTGGAAAATTACCACAAACCTCCAGGGGTAATGTCTACATCATGATTATGATTGAGCATTTTTCAAACTAAGTCGAGCTTGTTGCGTTGTTAAACAAGTTATCACACAACACTAGCCATGATTTCTTACAAGTCTTAAGTAGGTTTAAGGCTTGTGCTGAGTGCCTTAATGATCAAGGATTAGAATTCAGGGGAGAATTCCGAGACCTACTTAACCATGCTCTCATTGACCATCACCGGACTTCAAGAAATCATCCCTAAGCTAATGGCCTTGTAGAGAGGATGGTTCAAACATGCAAGAAAGAACTTTGAAAGATTTGCCTCACTAAAAACAAAAAGGATTGGGACATGGCCCTCCCTTACATCGCTGTGGGTTATAAGATGTCCAAACATGCTTCTTTGTTTCATTTCTCTTTTTATTTTCTACTTTTTAGGAAACATCCCATTCCACCCTCTTCCATTGCTGCTCAAATAGACTAGGTTATGGACTTGGACTCCCAAGCCACTTGGGCTAGATTGAGTGCAAAGAGGGCTACTCTATTCAGAAGGGTTATGACCATGGCCATGGAAAACTTGTCCATTGCATAACATCGAGACACCTTACGATATGCACATACACGAGGTGGAAGTTAGAAACTTAAGGTGAGACAATTTGATATTGGTGACTTTGTGTATTTCTAGCGACAACCTAATGATACCTTAGACACTTCTTCTAGTTGCACTATCTTGAGGATTAAGGCGATCGGGCCTTTGGGTGTGTTAGAGTTGCAAAGAGTTGACGGGTGCACAATTCGAGATCATTCTAAATATTGTGCGCCCTACCACATGTCGAACTTGGATCCTACCATCATCATGTCGACTTAGATGCTTCCACTTGACTATCCATGTTAGGTATGTCAAAGGACAAACGATGCTAATTAGATGTTGTTTTGCAATAACTATAATGGTGGATACCATTTCTTTTACTTCAAGTCAGAGCTCACTAAAATTCCCGTCGTCATTTGGTACTATTCATCATGTTCTCCTGCAACACCTTGATTTCTACTCAGACCATGCCACACTTTTCCTAACTCAAGTTTGGGGGGGGGGATACATGAGAAATTCATCTTAGCCTCCTCTTGTGCGTTGTATATATATGTGCATGCATCTTTTTGGTTGATTAGTTTTTACCTTTGACTGGTTTTAGTCTTTTTGTTTAGTAGAGTTTATTATGGATTTACACCTTTATGACACCGTACGTCACGACACTACACGTCACGACAGATGTCATGCTCGTACATGGCCTCATACATGATGGCCAATTACGGGCATGCCCATCATGCCTTTTAGGGTTAATGTACATTTTTGGGGTTAATGTATGTTCTTAGGTGAATGTATGTTATTAGGTGCTTAGGGTTTCAGCTTGTTGGTGGTTGTATAAAAGGCCAAGCCCTTCCCTTCTCTTTTTAATTTTTCTAAAATTCTTTTGTTAGGAATGTTTCCTCCATATTCAAATTGGATTTCTAAATGCTCACAATGGCTATTGCATGGCCATTGTCTATATATGCTACATGTTCTTTCCTTCGTTGGAATTCAATAATACATGAGAATTTCATCTCAACCTCCTCTTGTGCATTGTATATATATGTGTGTGCATCTCTTTGGTTGATTAGTTTCTACCTTTGATCGGTTTTAATCTTTTTTGTTCAATAGAGTTTACTATGGATTTACACCTTTACGACACCATACATCATGACATTACTCATCACAACATTTTTCATTGATCCATAAAAATCTAACACATAACATTATGGGGATCTTTTTTTGAAAATTATGTTCTTAAATTGAAAATTTGATCTCCACCATCTATTATGAATGTTCATTTTATACAATTTTAAAGTGTGACACATGGCATAGTCAAAAGTTGCCATGTGAAAAATCAATTGAATTTTGAAAAATTTTGTAATAAATATCTATTTAAATGTCTAGGTAGGTAGGTTTGTCCTATCTATCTATTTATCTATTTATGTACGTAGGTAAAATGAAGTAGCTAGCTAAAATTTGGTAGGTAAAATTATGTAGATAAAACATAACTACATACCTAGCTACCTACATAAGTAGCTACATAAAAAAGTAAAACCAACTATTTACTCCCTTAAGTAGGCAAATAGGTAGGAAGGTGAACAAAAGATTAGCCATGTAAAATCTTTTATTTGATTTTATGTTTTTTTTTAAGGTTAAATTTTTTTAAGCTCATCCCAAATTCGCACATGTATTTTAATATGAACGCATAAGAAAAGATACCTTTTTTTATATAGTTTGTGCAATAAGATTTTAAAACAAATCATATGGGTTAAATCTTTTAATTGTACATTAGTTGCAAATTAGGTTCCAATTACAAAAATATTTTTTCACATTTTTTATGTTTGCTTGCAATTTTGTCAATGGTATAATTAAATAGATAATTATATGTGTGAATGAATTAGCAATAATTAATTATCTGAAATAATCATTTGAATTTTTTCAATTAAAAAATCTAATTAAAATAATTAATTGATTAGTTATCAAATAATTAATCAATTTGATTCTCAAAATTAATTATTTTAATTCAGATATGTAGTTAGTTAGTCAATTTGAAGTAATTAATTTTCAGATATGTAATTTAGATAATTAGTCATTTAGTATGTAAATGTAAAAAACAGTTATGAAATATTTAAATATCAAATAAATAATTATCTAAATTCATGAATTGATTCAATTAACAAAGTAGTTGTCTAAAATATATTGATTAATTCAAATTAACTAATACTTTTCTAGTATAATTAATTAGTTTAAAATAATTCTAAAAATGAAATATTAATTAATATGTTATAATTATTAAATTATTAAATATGATTAGTAAATATCATCTTTTAAATATAATTTTTTATTTATTAATTTATTAAAAGGTGTATAATAATCACAAAATAATGAAAAAATAGTATTTTAATAATGGCAACATAGTTGTATCAATGGGAATAATAGTTGACAAGTAATTGCAAATGTCTAATTTAATGAATGTTGGAAATGCTTACAAATGGAAGGATTGTATGTGCTAATGTTGTACATTAGTTGCAATGTTATTGATTAGATGTTACATTTACACCAATTGTAATGTAGTTGGCACATGTAACTAAAGTGCAACATGCCAAAAAATCAAACATTATTGATTATGTCCATATGTACGATGTGTACATAATGTCGAATAGGTGTCCCATTTGCAACTACAATACAACTCCCATTTGCAACTAGTCATTTTTATAATTATAAAATTGGCATCATATAATTTCTGGGCTATATGGTTGTGTGTGCAACTAACATACAATTAATGGTATACAAAATGGGCATGTGTCATAAAACTAATGACTTAAGCTAGCACATACCTAAATTAATATATCCAATCTATCTACTTGGGTATGTATATTATTTATAAATAGGCCTATGTTAGTATAAACCTAGGCTAATATTATATGTAACACCTATTAACTTATTTAGGTTAATACATGAAATGTTAATAGGTTACGTTAGCTATAATAATTATAATATTATTAATTATTAGTTATTATTACATATAATATTTAATATTGTTAGTAGATAGACTATGTTAGTATGACATTTAATTATAAGTAGTAGTTGTGATGAAATTGCAATTTAGGATGCAATTGAAATCTTTATTCCATATTGTTTGTCTTACTTTTGAAATTTGCAAAATGTATAATCATTAAAAGACAAATGACATTTGGGATGAATTATTAAAAAAGGTTTGACTTCAAAGTCTAAACCCAAAATAAAATAGGATCAAGTCCAAAATTATTTGTTTACTTACTTACATGCTTAGGTTTAATTATCTACCTACCTCATTTAGGCATTTTTACCTAGCTACTTAACTATCTACCTAAGCACCATGTGTTGACCTTCTATCCAAATGCCACATGTCAACATCTTACCTAATTGCCATGTGTTGGCACTTAAGTGCCATGTGTCTATAACTTATGCTACAATTAGATTTAGTCAATTAATTAAATAAATCAAAATAAGTTGAAAATTACAATGTGTTACAAAACAATTGGTCAAAGCCATAGATGTATACATCTCACAATTAAAAAAGATTAATTTTAATTGCATTTTGTATATGCAACTTGCCTTCCATGAATACAATGGTTGAAAATATATAATGATACCATATACATATATGTCAAGTATAGAATGTCACATGCAACTAAAATTGTGTGCAACTTGTCATAAACAACTATAACAATTTTTAGTTGCATGTGTCATTTGTAACTGAAAATCAATTGCAAATGATGCTTGCAAATGTTGATTTTCTATTAGTGAACATTACCAACAAAACTTCAAAAGGGTAACAAAATTGAATTTAGACGAGAAGAGCTAATTTTGTTGTTGTTTTTAAAATGTGAATCAAGATAATGATGAGTAGTAAGGTTTTGTTTGGGGATAAGCTAGGTTACATTTCAATGAGTTTAAGCTATAAAGGTTTGTAAAAAAGTTTACAAATGAAGTGAAGCATAATCAAACACGATGTTTCTAGGGTTTATAGGTATTTATGGTTCAATGATTTTGTTGAACGAAAGTGGTTGTTCTTTTAACATGATACATTGTCAAAAAACTTTGGTGGTTTACAAAGTGAAAGACCCAAAAGGTTAACCATTTTTGTTCTCCATTGTTGATGCTCTTATGAGACATCCCAAGGTGGGTAGATTGTCAACAAGAGAAGTACAAGAAGAGAACACCATTAATCAATATAAAAACAAACCAATTACACGTTGTTATCCAAAACAATATTCAACAACCAACTTGGAAAACAATATTGAGGTCATTCAATCACATGTAAGGGTGGAGGTTCAAGATAGAAAATCTAGGTTCCCAAAAAGACTTCTAGCACAACATGTTAAAGAGGATCAAATTTCTATTAGGGTTAGAAACAAATTGTTATAACTATGGATATGGGCCTTGGCTATTGCCACATCTCAAAAGATTATTTAGTTGTTTTTATGCCTTCTTTTTGTACAATTTTGAAGGACTTGGACTGTGAGGTTAAAACTTATGAATTTTACATTAAGCTTTACCATAAGTAACCTCTTATAGTTTATTCACTAGAAGAAAATTTTAAATCTATGACTTCATATATGATTAATTTTGTAGTCATTGTGGACATTAATATATGACTATAGGCCCTTAATAATGATAGACAAGTAACAAAGGTCAAATCATTTACACTAAAAGAAATTTGAAAACCAACAACTGAATTTGTGACTTATTTATAATTATAATGGACACATGTGATTAAAAATAGCCTAGTCATTTTGGACAAATGCCATAAAATAGTCAATTACAAAAGACATGAAGTGGCCATGAAGTTGAAAGTGTAGTCGTAAACCTTATGATTAAGCCACAATTTTTCATCCATTGTCATGGATGATCTTTAGTATGATGTGGAACCCCAATTTGTGACTACATTTGGGGTAGTCACATGCTACCAAATGTGCCATTGATGGGTGGTTAGGATTTAACCACATGGTAATTTTCCATTTTTTCAAAATATATATATTATAATTATATTAATTAAATATTATAATTATAATAATTAATTATTTTAACTAATGAATTATAATCTATCCTTGCTTAAACTAATAAGCAACCTATAATAGGCTAAAATAGGGTAGACTAGGGTAGATTAGGCTAGCTAACATACATTTAATAGGTAGGTAGGGTCCTATTTATTTTGTTGGGGACAAGCACTTGATTGGCTCATTCTAAATGGCACATGCACTATGTTTATAATGTATATAATGAATCTGGTCCATTCCTTCACCTAGTTATATACTTTACAAATTGGAAGTTGTAGACAAAAAATATGGGACAATTCTAATGAAAAGGAAACACTACAACATTACAACACTATCACATCCTTTGTCCCATATACAAAAAAATTATCATACATCTACACAATAATATATTTATTGTTTTCATTAACCATTTACTACCTATCCTACTTACTGTATATTACCTTGGCTACATACCTACTATCTATTACCTAACCTACCTACTACTTACTCTACCTATCCTTATCACATACTACCTAAGCTCTATACTTACTATTTATTACCTAACCTACCTAATAAATTAATATCCTAGCCTACATTTAACATAACTAATTATTAATCAGTTAATACAAAAACACTACAACATATTCACAAAATATAATACCTCTTGCTTAACTTATAACCAACCTACCTACCTACTACCTACTAGTAGCTATCCTAGTTATTACATATTAACTAGGTTACATACCTACTATCTACTACTTACATTTAATAACTAAATTGTTTAACATAGTTAATTAATTAATCAATTAATACAAAAACATTATGACATATCCACAAAATAAAATACCTTTTGCTTAACTTACCTACCTACCTACCTACTATCTAATAGTACCTATCTTATTTATTATACACTACCTAGATTACATATGTATTATTTATTATCTAGCATACTTAATAAATTAATTACCTACCCTACATTTAATAAATTAATTGTTTAACATAACTAATTATTTTATCAATTAATACAAAAACATTATGGCATATCCACAAAATAAAATACCTCCTGCTTAGCTTACCTACTACCTACTAGTACTTATCCTACTTATTACATACTACCTAGCCTAACTAACTAATTAATTAAATACCTAACCTAATTAATGAATGAATCACATCACAAATGTTTTTAGGCAACATTTCAATATGATTATAAGGAATCATTATATTTATGTTATTTATTAAGTTTTTTCTCATATCATTGTTGTGCATTTTTCACTTTATTATTTTATTATTGATTAAATGCTTGTTGAAAATATCTAAACATAATGAACAATGATTTTGACTTATTAATTTCATGATTATGATGATGAAAAGAATAATGGTTTGTCATTTTACCATAATTTTCATGACACAAATGTAAAATTTTACCATTCAAGAAGACTTAAAATTTATATCATTTTAAAAATTAATTATGTTTATATTGATACTATGATAATAAAATATAATTTTAACATTGTTGAAATTACTAAGAAATGACATTTGATTCAAATTACATTATATACCAATTCTCATTATTTTTACATAATTATTTTTCCCTAGGAAGTTTGTGATGTAATATGAAAACATGATCACATATTCACACAATAAACTAATAGACCTACCTACTACCTATATTCCTACTTACTACCTATTACCTAATTTACTAATAAATTAATGACCTAGCCTACCAACTACAACTTGCTTTTCATGCTTTGTGATTTAGGCTTATAAAAATGTTTGTTTCTCATTTTATAATGGGCAAGGTTGTATATATGTGGTCTCAAAAGTTCTAAAGAAGGCTGACATCAAGTATAAAAACACACAAAACACAAGTAAACATGTGTGGTGGAGTTTGCCTACTATTAGGAAGAAAAATCATCTAGGGAATATCTTGAGCACAATGAATACAAGAAACAAAAAGAAAAAAAACACCATTGTGGTAGGAAGGTAGCCACTATCTTGCCACTTTTCTTTATTTTGTTGCAAATTTATCCCATTGAAATCTTAGTACCTTCACCATTTTGAATGGTTCCCCACCATTGTTATTGCCTTCTTGGGCTGCAATTATCGTTCAGTGACCTCAACATAAAAAAGGAAAACCAAAAAATTAGTATTTTATATCCCAAAAAAATTTAGTAGATTTATTTGAAAAGAGAAACAAAAAAATAAAATAAAAATTACACAAGGTGTTCACTTTTTTTAAAAAAATAATCACCTTGCATTTCATGAACAACAACGTTTATTTCTTCAATTTGCACTTCACCAACAACAATGTCCAAGTACATTCCTTTTCTTTCTTCATCTTGTGAGCTTCAAAAAAACAAACCATTTAACAAATGAACATTCATTAAATAATTAAACAAAATGGGCCATCCAAGCTTTTTTTCAACAAATAATGAGAATAAGTCAACCCCGACTAAGAGGCTTCCCATCACATATGGTCCATTTCATCCTCTTTCAGATTTTCCCACCATATATTCAAAGTCAAATTATCAACTTGCTTTTTAAAACAATTTTTAAATCATTTCTTGAATCAATGGGAGTACTTTTCAAATACACTTTTTTTTTTAGAAGAATCATTCAAAATTATCTTAAGATAATGAAAGTAGTTTTCAAACACTCTTACTTAAATTAATCTATTATAATATGTTTGATTATTCTATCCTTGAAAATAATTCTATGATAATAATTATCATTCAACAAATACCCATAAAAACCCATGGGTGGAGGACATTACCAAAATGTGGGGACAAATGCTACCACCATACCAGAGACCCCTATTTTGAGAAATGACCCCACCCTAGGGCCTTATTGTACAAGAAGAATATTCTACTTTCTTAGCATGTGCTGGTTCTGCACTCGGAATGGCCAATCTTCATTTAAAAGGTGCAACTAAACTCATTAATTGCAAGAAAGGACCATTCGGACACATTTTGCCACCTAGTTAGTTCCTAGAGCCTAGCTTACCCTATTAACTCAATAGGAGGCAAAATGCATCCCAGAGTATACCTAGTATGCGATGGGTCAACGCTCAAAAGCAATGTTCTTTTTTCAATATTTTGATTTTGCAAAAGTGGCAATTTTTTTTGGGGGGGCTAAAAACCACATTTACACTAAAAGAACTTTAGTTTTCCCCTAGTAAAAGTTTTAATATCAAAAAATTGAAAAAGAAAAACACACACACACATTTTTGTCACCCATTTTGTTTCTTTTTTGACCAAAACTTTGAGAGTAAATTCAACTAATTTTGGTAGTTTTCGAAAAAAATTGAATATTTTAATATCAAAAAATTAAAAAACACGCACACACACACACACATTTTTGTTATTTTTTCGAAAAAAATGAGAATTTTAATATCACAAATTCTTTTTAAAAAAACACATGCACACACACAAACTTACTTTTGTCACCTATTTTGTTCCGGTTGGACCAAAACTTTGAGTGTAGGTAAATTCAACTAGTTTTTAAATAAAAATTTGAAAAGAAAATTCAAATAATTTCTAATTTCACAAAAAAATATTAAAACACACACACACACACACATACACACACAAAAACAGAGTGAACACTCCTCAAAAAAAAAGTGGGGACCAAAATGAACATGCACAAGACTACCTGCCTTGTAGAAAGGGTGTAGGGTTTAGGGAAGGGTTTCAGGGAAAGGAGACTGCTAGGCACACTCTAATCTAGGGATTAGAGCTATTAATCGTTGACATAACAGCACCTGGTCGGAGAGTTTTTTGAATGTCACCGTCGACGTTTCATCTTGTCTTGTTGTGGTCTCATTCCCATGTCTCGTGTCTAATTTACAAGAGAAAGTTGGAGTTGTCCTCATCATGTCCTCATGTGGTCCCCACAGCGAGCTCTGGGGATCGAGTAAAATATGCCAGTTGGGACCTTTCTTGTTTTGTTGTCGAGACAATAGAATAGAGCTACAGTCTGAGTGTCAGCTGTTTTGCTGAGGTCACAGATGAGTGACCCAGCACCCACCAGCCAAGGAATCCCGTTCTGGGATTTCATGGATGGGGTGAAACTGTCCCCCAGGGGTCAGTTTACTTGGTCAGTAGTTTTTTTTCTTTTTCTTTTTCCCTTGCTCTCATTTTTTCCTGGACCGTTTTTCTTTTTTGGGTCCCGCCATCCTTGAACCCAATTTTTTTTCTGGGAACTCATACCTACTCCTCCAACTCCCTTCCACCACCCAACCCATCTACCTCCCTCCCTCCCTCCCTCCCATTTGCGCTCACTTCCACAGCGCTCTTCTTGCCATCACCATCACAAGAGGAGCTTAGGAGGAGTGCAATAGGAGCTAGTGAGCTTAGGAGCAATGCAAAAAGGAGAAGGTAATCTCTTGCCTTCTCTTTTTTTTAAAATGTTTTTGACAGAAGAAGAAGATGACGGCACCATCATCATCGTCTTCTTCTTCTTTTTGTTACAAAGAGGATGCGACGACACCGTTTGCCATCATCTTCTTCTTGTCGTCATTTTTTTAATTTTGTTGCAAAGAAAACAACAATGGCAATGTCGGCATTTTCTTCTTCTTCTTCTTGCAAAGATGATGATGATGACACCCAATGCCACCATCATCCTCTTCTAGTGTGGTCTTGCAGGAGTGCGGGGAGAGACGATGAGCAACGCGTTAGGTGCGTTTCTTGTTGTCAATTTATTTTATTTTTATTTTTTGTTGTGAAAAAGAAAATGACAGTAATGTCGTCATTGTTTTCTTCTTTTTGGTGTGAAAAGGACAATGACGGCACATGGTGTCGTCGTCATCCTTTTTTGGTGTGGTCTTGTAAGAGCACGAGGAGAAACAACAAATAGCGTGTTACACTCATTACATGCACTGTTCATTGTCATTTTTTTTCTATTACGCATTATTGTTGTCCTCTTTTTCTTTTTGTTACAAACAGGACAACAATGGCACTGTGTGCCATCATCATCTTGTTTTAGTGCAATCTTGCAAGAGCGCGGGGAGAAACAACAAGTAGGAACGTTGTTGATTGTCATTTTATTTTTTTGTTGCAAAGAAGATGACAATATGACGATAACAATGTTATCATCATCTTCTTCTTTTTGCTAAAAAGAGGATGATGACGACAATGTGTGTTGTCGTTGTTTTCTTTTGGTGTGGTCTTGCAAGACTGCGGGGAGAGGTGACAAATAGCGCATTGTGCACACTGCTCGTCATATTATTTATTTATTTATTTCTATTGCGAAGAGGACAATGACAGGACCTTGTGCCATTGTCGTCTTCTTTTAGTGTTTTGTTGTTGGTGTTGGCTAAACATGATTATTGGCTAGTGCTAGCACAATAAAACATTTTATCGTTGTGTTTGTGTTAGATGCAAACTTGAACAAGAGTAGGGGATGGTGGAACAAATCAACAAGTTTCAACTAAAGATCACATGGGAGGTGAAAGACACTTGGAGGCAAAGGTGGTGGGACAGGAAGCGCAAGTATTAGTTGAAGATGGCATAAAAGGTGGAGATTTGGAGGCAAGGGTGGTGGGATAGGAAATGAAAATATAAGCTGAAGATGTGGCTGCATTGGTTACTCGTGAAATTGTTCAAGAACAAGTGCAAGTAGGTGGAGATGTTAAAGAAGCATCTGTTGCAGATGCAAATATAATTGAAATAGATTTGGAAAAAATTATTTTGATAATAGAAATATAAGAAAACATAGTTCCACCTCTAATGTTGGAGGAAGAAAATACAAATTAGGATGTTGAATTTCATGCCCAAATTGATTGACGCACTCCCAAGTCCCGAGTTGAACCCACTTGAGGGTCCAACTATGTGTAGTTGCGGAAAGTTGGAACTTAAGGGGCACTCCTGACTTCCAGCACTAAAGAAGGGTAGAGGGGCATGTTAGAAATCCCGGGATTAGACTAGGAAGATGGACTAGAAGATCAAGCACGAATCTGCATCCAAAACCAACCACAAGAGGGTTAGTTCGCATTCGGAAACACCTTTGGGTGTTGGGACAAGCCATGGGCACTTTTACACACAAGACTCACCACGGCCCGGACTCGGGGGAAGCCACCACCTTCCCCCATATAGTATACTCTGCAGCTCTCCGCCGAGGCTACATCCAAATGGCTCTTTTTCCCGGGACTCCCAAGTTAGAGTCCTGAAACTGTCCCGGGTTGGAGTCCCGGGACTTTGGACGGTCATAACTCCTCGCTCCAAACTTGGATTGGGACGAGCTCTAAACCAAAGTTGTAGCTTTCATCGAGAGATTTCCAACGCCATGTCGCACTCCTTAAGGCAACATCGGGAAGAGGTCGATTCCCAACTTTTAGTGGTCGGGAGTCAGATTGACAGTTTGACTCCCGGCCTTTCTTTAACCCATAACTTGGGCTGCAGATGTCCGAATGGGCAATGCGAGCCCATTTTGGACATCTACACTTCGAGAGCTTTCCATTGATATAAAGAACGCCCCAAGGCAAAGAGATTTGACCCCTCAAATCGTCTTCTGAGTTTTCAAGAGTCTTGAAGGACTCCATTTTCCCACTTTTGGGAGTGTGAATTGCCTTCTCACACTTAGCCCCAAAGTGGGGTTGCGACATTGATGGAGGTGATATATTAAACTTCTTTTATAATTTATTGCCCCACCCATCCTCTCAAGTGGAAAAGATGGGTGCGATTTTTTTTGTCAATTTTGTTATTGCAATACGTTTGTTAATTCTACTTTTGAAACCCCACCTTTGCCCCACCTTCGTTCTCCATGTAAGAGGGTGGGCATGGCATTTTTTTGGGGTGAAAGTTTACAAGCAATACCCCAAGCCTTTGTATGTGATTTTTTGATCTAAAATTAATTTCTGAACATTGGTGTCTGACAATACACTTGCCTTGTGTTTTGGATATTTTATTTTTTTGCGCAATACCCTCATTTTGTGTTTTTGATCTTTGTCCTTCTACACAATACCCTCATCTTTAAATTTAAATTTTATATTTATTTATGCAATACTCTCATCCTTAGGTTTAGATTTTCTATTTATTTATGTAATACCCTCATCTTTAGGTTTAGATTTTCTATTTATTTATGCAATACCTTCATTGTACATGGGGTTAACCTTCATCCATAATGTTAATTCTTGTTTTTGTTTTTTTGGTTTTAAATGTGGTTGCCTTTCTTTTGGTTGCCATAGAAGGTGTGCATTGGGCAAAGGATGGGCCCAAATTTGCTTGTAGCATTGATGGGTGCGATGCATCCTAAATGGCCAAATATAATTTGGTGTGGCATTTGTGGGCACATCAGAATGTTACCATGGAGGTGGGCAAGCCTGGATGCCCATCTACTTAGGAATAGAGCTCGAACGTTCAAGATCATGCAATAATGAATGTGCGGGTCTTGAGCAACCCTTTGGCCCAATTTCATCAAAAGGCTATTGCAAAAGCTAGAAAACACACATTCCTAGATTAGGGTAGGCTCCAAGTTGATTTGCAATAGAAACCTAAGGTGTTTAAGCTCGCACTTGTGAAATTAGCTTCCAGCAACATTCTTCAACTTCTTAACATCACTGCATGGGGTGCGGGGGCCATCCCTTTCAATGTGTAGGCCAAGTTGGAGTGTGATGAGGACCTTGCACTTGTGATTCGAATGACTCGAGCCAAGTATGCAAAGGCACTCAAAAATGATTAGATGGAATGCGACTAAAAGTCTGCATGAAATAAGATAATGTGAAGTAAGGAAATTGGCCACCTTACATAATACCATGATTTAGAAATGATTCATGGTCAGTAAGTTTCCAACAATGCCATACTAAATTTTATTTGAATTCCAAGTTTTAAAATTCAGATGCAATACTTTTTGTATCATTTTATTTATTTTAAGGTTGAAAGCACCACTAGGGAGGTGTTTATGGCTGATGTTGTGGATGTAGCATTGGCCAATTGTGGGGTTTTTACGTGACAGCATGCCCATGATGCAAAGGTTGCATTAGCGTGATACAATAAGGCTAATGGGATCCCATCCCCCTCCAATAGTGATACATATAGCCCATAACTTATCCTAGTTTGGATTAAGGTGTTGTTTTGGTCTTCAAAATTTAAGGTAGCAATTTATTTTTGAAGCAACCACACATTTACCATTATGACATGTTCCCCATTTTGGGTTAGGGTTGTTTTGTACTTGGGCATTTTTTGCACATTTTTGTAATACATGTCACCCATTTTTTAATTTAAAACATTTTACTTTCATTTTGCACCATCTTGTGTTAATAGTTAGAAATATATTCTCACAAATTCTTATATGTATGTTTGATAAATTTATCAAAACAGATTCTAGTCTTGCATTCAAACCAAAAAATCTTTCTTTACCCCCAAAAATTAAAAGTTCAAACCTAAAAAGGAAAGTGTGAGCTCTACCGACATGGCCATGGCTAGTAGTCTCAATATTAAAAATTGGGTTAGGAATATGTGAGTGTGGTGAAGTTATTAGGGGGGTTTAACAACTTTGTGTTAGAATAGGGGTTGATGAGTGTGCACAAGATGTGAGGGGGGGGGTTTAGTTGTCTGAAATACGATATTAGTTGGGTTAGTTCTTTTCTGTAGCAAAGAGTGGATAAACCATAGTTTTGGAACCTTACTGGCGGAAGTAGGGATGAGAA
>Ga0116229_10004960_pt1 | contig 21781 bp, 14 predicted proteins | sample S1TSphgellanicum_3_FD_87313 | JGI IMG/M metagenome (GOLD analysis project Ga0116229, IMG submission 87313) | Host-associated microbial communities from peat moss isolated from Minnesota, USA - S1T2_Fc - Sphagnum magellanicum MG | ecosystem: Host-associated > Plants > Peat moss > Unclassified...
CATTTCAATGTGCTGTACCATTCATAGTGTGATCAGTGTCGCATGCGCGGTTACCGCGCGCCGATACCGTAGCGACCTCGGCGGCGCGATTGACGCCGGTCTCGGCCTAAGTTAGGGGCGGCTAGTGCAAGAATCGAATGTCTCCCTGGTGTCGGTCGTATCCGGGGCGCTGTTTGCCCTGTCTCGCCGCACCAAGCGACTGATCATGATCGGCGCCGACGCGATCGTGCTGCCGCTGGCGCTGTGGGCGGCGCTGCTGCTGAAATTCGATCGGCTGGATTTCTCGCTGACCGAGCGCTGGGATCTGTTCCTGGTGGGCACCGGTTCGGCGATCGTGATTTTTTCGATCCTCGGCCTGTATCGGGCGATCATTCGATTCATCGGCCCGCAGGCGATGGTGGTGGTCGTGGTCGGTATCGTGATGTCGGCGGCAACGCTCGCCATCTACGACCACGTGCACCCGATAAGCCGCATTCCGCTGTCCGCGCTGGCGATCTATGCGGCGCTGGCGCTGCTGTACCTGGCAGCGAGCCGTTTCATCGTGCGCTACATGTTCTACTACGGGCTCAACGGTCACGCCGAGGCGACGCGGGTGGCGATCTACGGCGCCGGCGACGCCGGCGCCAAGCTGTCGGCGGTGCTGCGCGGCGGTCCCGACTTCCAGCCGGTGGCGTTCATCGATGACAAGCGCAGCCTGCACGGTAGTCGCATCAATGGCATCAAGGTATTCGATCCGGTCGACCTGCCGTCACTCATCAAGGAATTGCAGATCGGCCGGGTGCTGCTGGCGATGCCGGCCGCAAGCCGGCGGCGGCGACGGGAGATTCTCGAACGGCTGGTGCCGCTGGGCGTGCACGTTCAATCGCTGCCCGACCTGTCGGAGATCATCTCGGGCCATGCGCGCATCGACGACCTGCGCGAAGTGGACGCCGGCGACCTGCTGGGGCGCGATCCGGTGCCGCCGGACCCGGCGCTGTTCGAACGCTCGATCCGCGGCAAGCGCGTCATGGTCACCGGCGCCGGCGGCTCGATCGGATCTGAGCTGTGCCGGCAGATCCTGAACTGTTCGCCGCATCGCCTGATACTGTTCGAAATGTCGGAGATCGCGCTCTACCACATCGAGCGCGAGCTGATCGAGACTGCACGCACCCACAACCTGTCAACCGAGATCATCCCGCTGCTGGGGAATGCGCACCACCGCCCGCGGCTGCGCGAAGTGCTGGCGACATTCGGTGTGCAGACGGTCTACCACGCCGCCGCCTACAAGCACGTGCCGATCGTCGAGCACAACATTGTCGAAGGCATTCACAACAATGTCATCAGCACCTGGTACGCGGCGGAGGCCGCACTCGAGACCGGCGTCGATACCTTTGTACTGATCTCGACCGACAAGGCCGTCAACCCGGCCAATGTGATGGGAGCCACCAAGCGCTTTGCCGAACTGGTACTGCAGGCGCTGCAGCAGCGCTCCAAGCACACGCACTTCTGCATGGTGCGCTTCGGCAACGTGCTGGCGTCATCCGGCTCGGTGGTACCGCTGTTCCAGGAGCAGATACGGGCCGGCGGCCCGGTCACCGTCACGCATCCGGACGTGATGCGCTATTTCATGACCATACCGGAAGCCGCGCAGCTGGTGATCCAGGCCGGGGCGATGGCCACCGGCGGCGATGTGTTCGTGCTCGACATGGGCCAGCCGGTGCGCATCGATGACCTGGCGCGGCGCCTGATCAGCCTCATGGGCCTGACGACGCGCGACCAGAACAACCCCGAAGGCGACATCGAGATCAAGTACATGGGTCTGCGGGCCGCTGAAAAGCTGTTCGAGGAACTTCTGATCGGCGCCAACGTCGCCGGCACCGAGCACCCGAAGATCATGCGCGCCATCGAGCATTGCCTGCCGTGGGAGAAGACCAAGCAGATCCTGGATGAGCTGCTGGTGGCGCTGTCGAATTTCGACTGCCCGCGCAGCATGACGTTGCTGTCGGATGCGGTCGCCGAGTACCCGCGCCGACGTAATATCCGCGACTACGTCTGGACCAGCAAGACGCCGGCGAGCTTCGGCGACGACGATCGCAAGGTCACCGAATTCGCCTCCAAGCGCCGCATGCCGGACAGCGCCGCGCGAGCGTCGGAGAGTACACCGCGCATACTCTAGGCGGTGAGCTTGGGCGACGAGCGTGGGCGATCAACTTGGGCGCTGAGCTGAGGCCATGGGCGGGCTCGACATGGATCAGATGAAGCAGCGGCTGCAGGCGGCGCGGGTCCTGATCGTCGGCGACGCGATGCTGGATCGTTATCTTTTCGGCAGCGTCGAGCGGATCTCGCCCGAGGCGCCGGTGCCGGTGGTGCGGGTCACGCGCCAGGAGGAGCGCCTCGGGGGCGCCGCCAACGTCGCCCTCAATGTCCACGCACTCGGCACCCAGGCGACGCTGATCACCGTGGTGGGCGATGATGAACCGGCCCATCGTCTGCAGCAGCTGCTGCAGACCCAGAACATCGAGGTGCTGCTGGGCCGGGATGCCAAGCTGCACACCAGCGTCAAGCTGCGGGTCATCGGACGCGCGCAGCAGCTGCTGCGCGTGGACTTCGAGGATCCGCCCGACCACGAAGTGCTGTCGGGTATGCTGGCCGATTTCGAGCGCGTGCTGGCAGGCTTTGGCGCGGTGCTGTTCTCGGACTATGGCAAGGGCGGCCTGACTCACATCGCGCGCATGATCGGCTGGGCACGCGCCGCCGGCAAGCCGGTGCTGGTGGACCCGAAGGGCAGCGACTACAGCCGCTATGCCGGAGCGACCGTGCTGACGCCAAACCTGGCGGAACTGGCCGAAGTGATCGGCGGATGGCACAGCGAGTCGCAGCTGCTGGAGCGGGCACAGGCGCTGCGCCAGCGGCTTGGCGTCGACAACCTGGTGCTGACGCGCAGCGAGCAGGGCATGTCATTGTTCGACGCCGCGGGGCACCTGCAGGTGCCGGCACAGGCGCGTGAGGTATTCGATGTCACCGGCGCCGGCGATACCGTGATCGCGACGCTGGCGGCGCTGCTGGCCGCCGGTGTCAGCGTGCGCGAGGCGCTGCCGGTGGCCAACCGCGCCGGCGGCATCGTGGTGGGCAAGTTCGGCACCGCCAGCGTCAGCTACGACGAGCTGTTCGCATGACGGACCTGTTCGCATGAGAGTGGTAGTGACCGGGGCTGCGGGAATGATCGGCAGCAACATCGCGCACGCGCTGGCCGGCGCCGGCGTCGATGACATCATCGCGGTGGACGACCTGCGCGACGGGCAGAAATTCCGCAACCTGCTGGGTGCGCCGATCAGCGACTACTTCGACCAGGACGAATTCTACGGCCGCTTCGCCCGCGGCGAGCTGGGGCAGGTGACGGCCGTGTTCCACCAGGGCGCCTGCTCGGACACCATGCAGCACGACGGCCGGCTGATGCTGCAGAATAACTATCGCTGCTCCAGGGACCTGCTGCAGGCCTGCCAGGCCCAGGGCGTGCGACTCATCTACGCTTCCTCCGCCGCGATCTACGGCAACAGCACGACATTCCGCGAGCAGCCGCCGTTCGAGCAGCCGCTCAACGTCTACGGCTATTCCAAGCTGCTGTTCGACAATGTGGTGCGGCGGCTGCTCGCGAGCGCGGCGTCGCAGGTCGCCCCCCCGCAGGCCGCTACCCGGCGGGCTGCTATCCCGCAGGTGGTCGGCTTGCGCTATTTCAATGTCTATGGGCCGCGCGAGCAGCACAAGGGCCGCATGGCCTCGGTCGCCTTCCATCATTTCAACCAGTACCGCGACAGCGGCAAGGTGCGGCTGTTCGGCGACTACGGCGGTTACACGGCGGGGCAGCAGCAGCGCGATTTTATTCACGTCGACGATGTGGTCGCGGTGAACCTGTGGTTCCTGGCGCACCCGCAGTGCAGCGGCGTGTTCAACCTGGGCACCGGGCGCGCACAGACCTTCAACGAGGTCGCGCATGCCACGATCAACGGCTGCCGCGCCGCGCGTGGCGAGCCGACGCTGACGCTCGCGCAGCAGGTCGAGCAGGGACTGATCGAATACATCCCGTTTCCCGAGGCGCTGGTTGGCAAGTACCAGTGCCACACGCAGGCGGACCTTGGCGCGCTGCGCGCTGTGGGCGTGGAGCATCAGTTCGCGGACGTCGCCAGCGGCGTAAGCCGCTATGTGCGATGGCTGAGCGCGGCGCCAGCGGGCTGACGGCCGCACGCCAGCCAAGCCTACGCCAACCCAATGCTGGCCCTACCACAGTCGCTGCTCGACAAGATCGTGCCGCCCGAGCAGGTCGCCGGGCTGGCGGCTGGCCGGCCCCGCCCGCTGGTGTTCACCAATGGCGTATTCGACCTGCTGCATAGCGGCCACGTGGTTTACCTGGCCGCAGCCCGAGAGCTGGGCGCGGGGCTGCTGGTGGGAGTGAATACCGACCGTTCGGCCCGCGCGCTCGGCAAGGCGCCTGATCGACCGCTGAACGCCGAACGCGACCGGGTGCTGCTGCTGGCGGCGCTGGCGAGCGTGTCGTACGTGACGCTGTTCGATGAAGCCACGCCCTGCGAGCTGCTGCAGCGCTGCCGACCTGACATCTACGTCAAGGGCGGCGATTACGACATCGAGACGCTCGAGGAGTCCCGGCTGGTGCGCAGCTGGGGCGGCCGGGCGCTGTCGATACCGCTGCTGCCCGGCTATTCGACCACGGCACTGGTGCAGCGCATCCGCGGCGCGCGATGAGCCGGCGCGCCGCGTTTATCGATCGCGATGGCGTCATCAACGTCGAGAGCGGCTTCCTGCACCGGATCGAGCAGTTCGAGTTCCTGCCCGGGGCGATCGCCGGGCTGCAGCGGCTGCAGGCAGCCGGCTACCTTCTGGTCGTGGTCACGAATCAATCCGGCATCGCGCGCGGGCTGTACGACGAGCAGGACTACCAGCGCCTCACGGCCTATATGCGCCAGCGCCTGGCGGCTGCCGGCGTCGCACTCGACGCGATCGAGCACTGTCCGCACCTGCCCGATGCCGCGGTGGAGCGCTACCGGCTCGAGTGCGATTGCCGCAAGCCGCTGCCCGGCATGTTGCTGCGCGCCGCCGCGGCGCTCGATATCGACCTGGCGAGGTCGATCCTGGTCGGCGATCGCGCCAGCGACATCGAGGCTGGCCGCAGCGCGGGCGTGGGGCGCTGCTGGCTGGTGCGTAGCGGCGTGGCGCTGGACCAGGCCGGCATCGAACTGGCCGATGGCGTGTTCGACGACCTGGCCGACTGCGCGGCTAGTCTCGCGCCGTTGCCGGCGCCATAATCGCTGGCTGCCGGGCACGCAGCCTGCAACGTGGCAGGGGATATCGTGGCGAAATGTGCGTTGATTACCGGCATCACCGGCCAGGATGGCGCCTATCTGGCGGAGTTCCTGCTCAACAAGGGCTACGCCGTGCATGGCGTGAAGCGCCGGGCGTCGTCGTTCAATACCGACCGTATTGATCACCTGTATCATGATCCGCACGCGACCGGCAGGCAGCTGTTCCTGCATTACGGTGACCTGACCGACGCCACCAACCTGATCCGGATCGTGCAGCAGATCCAGCCGGATGAAATCTACAACCTGGCGGCGCAGAGCCACGTCGCGGTCTCGTTCGAAACGCCTGAATACACGGCCAACGCCGATGCGCTGGGCACGCTGCGCCTGCTGGAGGCGATCCGCCTGCTGGGCATGGTTGACCGGACGCGCTTCTACCAGGCATCGACCTCGGAGATGTTCGGCAAGGTGCAGGAGACGCCGCAGCGCGAGACCACGCCATTCTATCCGCGCTCCCCGTACGGCGCGGCCAAGCTGTACGCCTACTGGATTACCGTGAACTACCGCGAGGCGTACGGGCTGTACGCCTGCAATGGCATCCTGTTCAACCACGAGTCGCCGGTGCGCGGCGAGACCTTCGTGACCCGCAAGATCACCCGCGGCCTGGCGCGCATCCGCGAAGGACTGGACGATTGCCTGTACCTGGGCAATCTCGATTCACTGCGCGATTGGGGCCATGCGCGCGACTACGTGCGCGCCCAATGGATGATGCTGCAGCAAAGCGCGCCGGAGGATTACGTCATCGCGACCGGCGAACAGCACTCGGTACGCGAATTCATCGAGCGTGCCGCCGACCGCATGGACATGCGGATCGAATGGCGCGGTTCCGGCGTCGAGGAGATCGGTGTCGACCTGAACAGCGGCCGCACCATCATCAGGATCGACGCGCGCTACTTCCGGCCCACCGAGGTGCAAACGCTGCTTGGGGATGCATCCAAGGCACGCGCGCGCCTGGGATGGAAGGCGGAGATATCATTCGAGAGCCTGGTGCAGGAAATGGTGCAGTCGGACCTCGAGATCGCGCGCCGCGATGCGATGGTGGCGCGCGAGGGTTTCAGGAATTACCGCAATCGCGAATGAAAAAAAAGCCCGGATCGCTCCGGGCTTTTCTTCGCAAGTGCGCTGCTTACCAGCGACCGCCGCCGCCGCCACCGGAATTGCCCCGGTAGCCGCCGCCGCCACCGCCACCGCCCGGACGACCACCGCCGCTGCGGGGCTTGTCCTGGGCTTCGTTCACACGCAGCGGGCGTCCGCCCATGTCCTGGCCATTGAGGTTCTGGATGGCGCGCGAAGCATCCGACTGACTCATTTCGACGAAGCCGAAGCCGCGCGGGCGGCCGGTCTCGCGGTCGGTCGGCAGTGACACCGACTCAACGGTGCCGTGCTGTGAGAACAGCGCGCGGATGTCCGCCTCGCTGGCTGTGAAGGGAAGGTTTCCAACGTAGATCTTGGCCATGATTGACTCTCTCGAAAGTACTTAAGGAGGTTTCGGGCGGTAAACAGTGTGTACCCTGGACGCTCCACTCGGCAGGCACGTTCACCAGGTCTAGAGAGAGTGTGTCTCGCCGGCCATCGAACGGAATCCTGTCACCTGATCGCAGGCAGTTCGGCTCGGACTCATCGCGCCTCAATGGCGCACGGGGCGATACGGACGTTGAACGATCGGCGCGTAGCCTAACACGGGTCCGCCCTGTCGTCTCTAGCGCTGTTTATGCCCACATTTTTGCTGCGGGAGCGGCGCCGTCGGCAGGGCAACCCGGGTCGATCCGCCGGGCCGGCCGGCTGTTGCGCGGTAACATAACGCGGGTGCCAGCCACCCGAATGCCAGCCACGCCGGAAGGCCAGCCACCCGGAAGGCCAGCTACCCGGAAGGCCAGCTACCCGACCTGCTGCCGGGCCGCCGCCGGCGCAGGTCGATCAGCACCTCGCGCGCCGCGTTGTGGCCGGGCGCCCCGGTGACGCCCCCGCCCGGGTGGGTGCCGGAGCCGCACATGTACAGTCCCGGCAATGGCCCGCGGTAGTTGCCATGGCCAAGTACCGGGCGGGCCGAGAACAGCTGGTCGAGGCTGAGCGCGCCATGGAAGATGTCGCCGCCGACCAGGCCGAAGGTGCGCTCCAGGTCGAGCGGGCTCATGATCTGGCGGCCCAGCACCGCGGCCTTGAAATTGGGCGCCTGCGCGTTGACGGTATCGATCATCAGGTCGGCAACCGCATCGCGATGCCGGTCCCAGGACTCCCCGTCCGGTAGCTGCGGCGCGACGTGCTGGCAGAACAGGCTGGCGACGTGCTGTCCGGGCGGCGCCAGGGTGGAATCGAGCGTCGAGGGGATCAGCATCTCGACGATCGGCTGCGCCGACCAGCCGTGCAGGCGCGCATCGAAGTAGGCGCGCTCCATGTAGGCCAGCGTCGGCGCGATGATGATGCCGGCGGTGTGATGGTCGGCCGGCGACTTGCCCGGCAGGCAGCGAAAGTCCGGCAGCTCCGACAGCGCGACGTTCATGCGGAAGGTTCCCGAGCCGCAGCGCCAGCGCTCGATGCGCGCGCGAAAATCGGGCGGCAGCAGCCCCGGATCCAGCAGCTTCAGGTACAACAGCTTCGGATTGAGATTGGAGATCACCGCGCGGGCGCGGAACTGCTCGCCGGCGCAGGTGACCGCGCCCACCGCCCGGCCGCGCTCGACCAGCACTTCGCGCACCGGCGCGTCGACCCGGATGTCGGCGCCGCGCGCCGCAGCCGAGCGCGCCATCGCCTGGGTAATCGCGCCCATGCCGCCGATGGCGTGCCCCCAGGCGCCCTTCCTGCCGTTGACCTCGCCGAACACGTGATGCAGCAGCACGTAGGCGGAGCCGGGCGTATACGGACTGGCATAGTTGCCGACGATGCCGTCGAAGCCGTGGACCGCCTTGATCGGATCGCTCTGGAACCAGCTGTCCAGGTACTCGCCGGCGGAGCTCGCGAACAGCTGCAGCAGCTCGCGTCGCAGCGGCATGTCGAGCCGGGCGATGCGGCGGCCAACGCTGGCGGCGCGCAGCAGCTCCGGCAGCCCCTGGCGCCAGCTGCCCGCGACCACGTTGGGCGGCGTGCGCAGCACCAGCTCGCGCAGCACGTCGGCGATGCGATCGAGCCTGGCGGCATAGGCATCGAGCTGCCCGGCGTCGGCGGCGGAAAACCTGGCAACCTCGTCGCGCGTGCGGCCGCCCCCGGTGCAAAGATAGCGGCCGTCCGCGGTCGGCAGGAAATTCGCCATGCGCCGCTCGACCACGCGAAGGCCATGCCCGGGCAGATCCAGCTCACGGATGATCTTCGGATTGAGCAGCGAGACGGTATAGGCGGCTACCGAATTGCGGAACCCGGGATGGAACTCCTCGGTGACCGCGGCCCCGCCTACTACCGCGCGGCGCTCCAGCACCGTCACCTTGAGGCCGGCCGCCGCAAGATAGGCCGCGCACACCAGCCCGTTATGGCCCGCGCCGATGATCAGGGCATCGCTATTGACGGGCATCGGAACGCTGATCCAGTCTTGACCATCGATCGTAAGGCAGCGCAGCCGGGGCGGCAAGGGAGCTCGCTATCAGCAATCGCGACACTGGCGGCAATCTCAACGCTGGCGGCAAGCTCAACGCTGGCCGCAAACGCAAGATCGGGCCGGTGCTGGCTACTGCGCTGGTCGCCAGCAACATGATCGGCTCGGGGATCTTCCTGCTGCCGGCGACGCTGGCGGCCGTGGGCAGCATCACGGTGATCGGCTGGGCCATCGGCACCGCGGGCGCGCTGCTGATCGCGGTCGTGCTGGCCAAGCTCAGCCAGGTGGCGCCGCGGGCCGGCGGACCGTGCGCGTATGCCGCGCTGGCGCTCGGTCCGTATTTCGGCTTCCAGGCCAGCGCGCTTTACTGGTTGTCGTGCTGGATCGGCAACATCGCGATCGCGGTGGCGGCGATCGGCTACCTGGCGCACTTCGTGCCGGTGCTCAGCCTGCCGCTGCCGGCCGCACTCGGTACCGCGGGCTGCATCTGGTTGCTCACCGCGCTCAATATCCTGGGTCCGCGGCTGGTGTGCCAGGTCGAGTCGCTGGCGATCGCGATCGGCCTGGTGCCGATCCTGCTGGTGGCGATCGGTGGCTGGTGGTATTTCGATGCGCGGCTGTTCCAGCAGTCCTGGAACGTGCAGCATGAGCCTGCCGTCCAGGTCATTCCGCAATCGCTGGTGCTGCTGTTCTGGGCTTTCACCGGCCTCGAGAGTGCTTCAGTGGCCTGCGCCGTGGTGGAGAATCCGGGCCGCAACGTCGCGATTGCAACCATTGGCGGCGTGCTGATCGCCGCGCTGGTATATGTGTCCTCCTGCACCGTGCTGATGGGCCTGGTGCCGGCAGCCGAGCTGGCGCGCTCGAGCGCGCCGTTCGCCGATGCGGTGATGCGGGTGCTGGGACCGGTGGCGGCCGGACTGATCGCGCTGGCGGCGCTGGTCAAGGCGACCGGGACGCTCGGCGGCTGGATACTGCTGACGGCCCAGACCGGCAAGGCCGGCGCCGATCACGGCCTGTTTCCTGGCATGTTCGGCCGCGTTGACCGGCACGGCGTACCGGTGACCAGCCTGCTGCTGATGGCGGCGCTGATGAGCGTGGTGGTGTTCGCGACCATCTCCCCGACACTGGGCGAGCAGTTCGGCGAGCTCATCGAGGTGTCGGTGATTTTCTGCATGATGCTGTACGTGTACGCGTGCATTGCCCTGTTGCTGTATCCGCGCTGGATCGCGTCGGCCACGTCGCTCGAGCGCTATCGGCCGCTGGCCGCGCTCGCGCTGCTGTTCTCGCTGGTGGTGATCGGTTACGCGGAATCGAAGCTGCTGCTGCTGACTGCCGGCGCGCTGCTGTTGACCGCGCCGGTGTACCTGCTGTTTGGCCGCCAGTGGATGCGCAGCGCCGGATGACAGCGCTACCGGGTGGCACGGTGCTGGGTGGCACGCTGCCAGGCGGCGATCGGCTGGGCGGCGATCGGCTGGGCGGCGCGCAGGCGGGGGGCGCGCAGGCGGGCGGCGCGCAGCTGCGTAGCGCGACGCTTTGCGGGCGCGACGTGCAGCTGGGCTTTGCCGACGGGCGAGCCGATTTGACGCTGTCGCTGTTCTGGCTGCGCGATCACGATCGGGAAGAAGATGCGCTGCACCCGGATACCCAGCAGCGGCTGATCGACACATCGCGGATTCCCGAGGATATCGCCGCGCAGTGGGTTGCCGTGGTCGACGCGGGCCGCGTGTTGCAGGTGTGCTGGGCGCCCGACGGGCGCGTGAGCCGCTACCCGGCGCAGTTCCTGGCGGGGCTGCGTGCCGATCCGGACAGCATGCCGGCCGAGCGCCTGCTGTGGGACGGCGAGCGCATCGCGGCGCAGGTGCCCGAGGTCGATTACGATGATTTGATGACGCAGGACGCGGTACTGCTGGCGTTCCTGGAAAAGGTCGACCGCTACGGCTTCTGCATGGTCGAGGGGGTTCCGGCGACGCCCGCGGCGACGCGCGCCGTGGCCGAACGCGTGGCCTATATCCGCATGACCATCTTCGGCGGCTACTACGACTTCACCGCCAACCTGGAACACAAGGACACGGCGTACACCTCGATGGCCATCGGTCCGCATACCGATGGCACCTACAGCCTGGATGCGCCCGGCTACCAGCTGTTTCACTGCCTGGCGGCCGAGTGCAGCGGCGGCGAGAACCTGCTGATCGACGGCTTCAGGATCGGGGAGATCATGCGGCGCGATCACCCCGAGGACTACGCGCTGCTGAGCACGGTGGAGATCCCGGGCCAGTACCTCGATCTGGCGCGCGGCATCCACCTGATGGCGCGCCGTGCGCTGTTTCGCCACGACCGCGGCGGCGAACTGCGGCAGGTCAGCTATAACAATCACGACCGTGCGCCGTTCGTGCTGGCACCGGAGCAGCAGCGACGCTTCTATCGCGCGCTGGCAAGCTTCGCGCGCCTGTGCGCGGATGCGTCGCTGCATTACCGGCGGCGACTGCTGCCTGGCTCGGTGCTGCTGTTCGACAACTGGAGGCTGCTGCACGCGCGCGAGGCCTACGTCGGCTACCGGCGGCTCGCCGGCGCCTATCTGAACCGGGAGGACGTCGACAGCCGGCTGCGGGTATTGCGCATGCGGGTGGCGACCTGACAGGTGGCAACCTGACAGGTGGTGACCTGAGCGGTTGCCACCTCCCGTCAGTTGATCAGTTCTGGATCATCCACAGGATCGTGCCGTCGACCTGGATGCTGCCGAACGTCATGATCTCGAACTTGGTGGGCGAGACCTGGTAGAGCGCCGCCGGGGAGGCGGTGACGCCGCTCAGCGACAGCGAACCGAAGCCACGCCCGCTGGTGCTGTCGACAGCGAACTGGCCACTGCTATAGGTGGACGACAGCGAGCCGAAGCTCAATCCGGCGGACGGCACCAGCACGATCGGGCCCGGCACCTGCGCGAACTGCGTGCCGCCGACAAACAGCCCCGACAGTGTGTCGGTATAAGCGCCCGAGGTGGGCGTGTACTGCGCTTCCAGCAGGCCGCTGCTGCCGGCGGTGCTGCCCGGTTCGATCACATAGCCGTCGGCGATGCCATCCAGGTAGAACACGAAGCTGCGGGTGGCTCCGGCGTAGGTCAGCGACAGGGTGCCGCGTCCGCTGCTCGCAACCGCGTAGCTCTGCGCGCTATAGGCGACCGCGGCCGAGTCGGTGAGGTGATCGGAGTAGTCGAGCACCGCGTCGAGCGTGCCGGCGGCGGCATTGCCACCGTAGAGCCGGCCCATGGTCATGACGGTGATCGGCTCCGCGGTGCCTTGCGCGCCCCACAGGCTCAGGATCGCGGCGGTGGAGGAGGCCATCGCGCCATTGTCGAAGCTGCCACCGGCAAGATTGCCCACCTGGGTGCTCATGTAGCCGCTGGAACGCGGCGTGCCGACGGTGGCCCCGATATCCATCAGGTACATCTTGTCGGCGTTGATCAGGTAGTAGACCAGCGAGGTGGTCTCCCCGCCTGCGACCAGCGTGGCGGTGCCGCGCCCCTGGCTGTCGGGCGCCGTCAGCGTGCCGCTGAGCGGCACGTCGCTGAATGCCGGCGAGCCATTGGAGTCCACCAGCCCGGCGCTGATGGTGCCGGTGGCGTTGGTGGTGAAGCGGCCGGCGCTGCCGTAATGCAGCGAGCCCGGCTCCTGGTTGGCGAGGGTGACCAGGCCGAAGGCGAAATTGCCGATCGGCGGCGTCGGCGTGATGGCCGTGGCATCCAGCCGGTGCAGTTCGCCCGAGGCGGAGTCGGCGCCCGAGCCTATCAGCTGCATGCGTCCGGCGTTGATGCTGCCCTGGGCATCGGGTGGCGTCACGGAAAAGTTGTAATTCAGCGGACCGCTGGCGGCGTTGAGCGTGATCTGCCCGGAATTGGTCTCGCGATTGGTGCAGGTGCCCGAGGTGATGGCCTCGTGCGTGGTGACGCGGTGGCCGTCCTTGTAGTCCTGTTCGCCGGTGATATTCCCGACATCATCCACGGTGATGCTGCCGCTGTGCGTCACCGGGCCGCCGCCACGGAATCCGCTCACCAGGAAGGTGAAGCTGCCGGTCAACAGGCAGGTGTCCTGCGGCAGGATCCGCAGCGTCAGGGTTTGCGAGGCCACACGGCTCAGCGCATCGCTGACCTGCACCGTGAAGGTATAGGTACCCGAGGTGGTCGGCGTGCCGGTGATCGATGTGATCGAGGAGCTGCTGCCGCTCAGCGAGATGCCTGGCGGCAGCGTCGAACCGGTTGCCACGGTCCAGGTGTAGTTCGCCTCGCCGCCGGCCACCGAGATCTCGGCACCGTAGGCTATGTTGACGTTCGCCGGGAACAGCTGGGCCACGTTCATCACCGGGCTGCCGAGCACCACCAGCGTCACCGTGGCGGCACTGGCCGAATTGACCACCGAGGTCGCCGTAATGGTCGCATCGACCGCCCCATTCGCCGTTGCCGGGGCGTTGTAGGTGACCTGCGTCGGGGTGACGTCGGTGAGCGTGCCGGCACCCGCCAGCGTGAAGACGACGCCGGCGTTGTTGACGTCGGCGGTGACGCTCGCGGTCACCACCAGCGTGGTGGCTACCTGGATCTGGGTGACGCTGCCGGGCGTCGACAGCGCGACGCCGGTGCCCACGCCGACACTGCCGGTCACGCCGCGATTGCTGTTGCTGCTGCACGCGCCGAGCGCCAGGGCGACGACCAGCGTCGCGGTGAGCGGCAACAATAGTCTTGCACCCACGGCGCCAGAGCGCCATGGCGATCCAGGACGAATCACGGTCAACGACTTCTCCTCTACGGCCGCCAAGCAGCCGCCTAGCATAGCGACACTCGGGCGGGGATTTAAGTTCAAATATTCAAGTTCAAATGTCGTCGCGGCATCGGTCGACGCCGCAGCTGCCACAGGCGCCACAGCGCCAGCATGCCCAGCAGCCCGAGCCAGGCCGGCTGCAGCGCGCCGACGCCGCTGGCCTCGCCCAGGGCCGAGCGAATGGTGACGCTGGCGCTGTCGGTACGCCCGATGTTATCGGTGATCGTCAGGGTCACGGTGATGGTGCGGAACGAGGGCACGGTCAGTTGGGCGATCGACTGGTTGGCATTGGCGATCTGGCCGGTGGTCGCAGGATCCGTGGTCCACTGGTAGCTGGCGATCGAATAGCCGATGGCGGCGGTGCTGGCGCTGCCATTGAGCGTGATGCGCTGGCCGGGGTAGCCGGTCGTGCTCGAGGGCGTGATCTGCACGAACATGCCGGCCGCCGCCAGCACCGCGGCAGCCGCGTTCGCCATGCCTGACCCGCAGGTCGCGGTGGTACACACGCACTCGGCCGGCGTGGCGGGCTCGCTGTAGTCGCCATTGCTGTCCAGGGTGCTGTCGGCGAGCGTGCACTGCGTGGACGTGGTCGAGGACGAGGTCGGGAACGCAATGGCGCTCGACTGCAGGCGCGTCAGTATCTGCTGTGGTGTCAGGTCGGGATTGATCGCCAGCATCAGCGCGGCAATCCCCGACACCATCGGCGCGGCAAAGCTGGTGCCGACGTTGGCGGCGTTCTCAGGATTGCCGCCGGCGTCCAGGTAGCTCTGGTCCAGCAGCGAATAGGTGTAGAAACCGGGCGTGGTGGAGGGCACCGTGGTGCCGGCGTCGGTGGTGGTCTCGATGTCGTACAGGCAATCCGAGCCGGCGGTGGTGTTGACACAGTTGCCGCCCGGCGCGCCGATGCTGGCGGCAGGACCTGCGGTACCGGAGAGGTTGCTGTAGGGCACCTTGGTGCCGGTCTGGCGCAGGCCAACCACCGATATCACCCCGCTGCAGTTGGCCGGCGCATCCAGGGCGCCGCCTTCATTGCCGGCGGCGGCAATCACCGTGATGCCGGCGGCGATGGCGGTGTTGATCGCGCTCTGTTCGGTCGAGCTGCAGGCGGTGTTGCCGCCCAGGCTCAGGTTGATGATGTTGGCCGCCGGGCTTGCCGCAATGCTGCCGGCATCGACCGTGACCGGCTGGCCGGCCGCCCACATGATCGCCGCTGCGATGTCGGATACCCGACCGGAGCATTTGCCGATCGCGCGCACCGGCAGCAGCATGGTGTCGGGGGCGACGGCGGCGATGCCGATACCATTGTTGGTGAGCGCGCCGATGATCCCGGCGACCTTGGTGCCATGCCAGGAGCTGTCCACGGCCGTGGTGCACCCGGCATTGATGAACAGCGAGTTGGTGATATCGGTGGAATCGATCCAGTCGCCCGGATCGTCTGCACCCGCCTCCCAGCCATGGCCGTCGTTGGCGAACAGGTAGGTGGCGCTGGACCCTGAGGCACTGCAGTCGGCCGTGGTGCTGCTGCCGGTAGCCACGGTGTAGTTGCCCTGGTCGCAGCTGACGAAGTCATAGCCCGGCTGCAGCTTGCCGGCCAGGTCAGGGTGCGCGGTGATGACGCCGGTGTCCACCACCGCGACGATCACGCTCGACGATCCGGTCGTGGTCTGCCAGGCGGTGAGCGCCGACAGCGCCGAAGGCGTGGTCGCGGAACTGGCCTGCAGGTACCACTGGCCGTGCCAGCTGCCGTTGTCATCGCTGCCGGCGGTAAAGCGCGGATCATTCGGCGGGTCGGCCGGGAACGCCTCGATATAGCGCCAGCCGTCGGCTTCCGCGTACTCGATGCCGGGATCGGCATTGAGACGTCCCAGCACGCCCTGCATCTCCTGCTGCGTGGGCATGTAGTTGAGCCGCACCACGTCGGTGCTGCCAAACAGGTTGCGCACCGGGCTCACGGCGATGCCGTTGGCTTCGCTCAGGCGGGCGGCCCGATCCCCGACATTGTCGATCTGCACCGCGGCGACGCCGCTGGTGCGCCACTTGACGATGATCTGGTCGGTCAGTGCCGCATCGCGCGGCACGTGACGCCTGGCCAGGCTGTCGGCAGCCCAGGATCCCTGCGGTGCGAGGCCGGCAAACAACAGCGCGACGGCGGCAAAGGCGGCAGCCCTGGTCAAGATCGGCTCCAAAGTCAGTCCAAAGTCAATGGATTGCAGCATTAGACCACAGCAAAGCGCGAAGTTCGCCGGAACGCACCCTGTACGCCCGGTCGGCGCACCGTCGGCGCACAGCGCGGATACCTGGGTGCCCGCCGCTGGTGCGCCAGCGCGCCCCGCGGGCAGCAGACTTGCCCGCCGTGCGGCACAATGGCCTGCATGAATCTTGCAATCGCCAGTTGACGCCCAGCCGGCGTCGAAGGGGGACGATTGAACTCAGCGCTCATCACTCCGCTCGCGGATCAGCCGCTGGAAGGCGACGATCGGGTCGCGCTCACCAAGGACGCGCTCAAGCGCTCGTTCCTGTACAACCTGTTCTACATGCAGGGGAAGTTTCCGCAGCTTGCCACCGCCTATGACTACTACATGGCGCTGGCGTACACGGTGCGCGACCGGATGCTGCAGCGCTGGAACAGCACCGCATCCGCGTACACGCAGCAAGGCTCGCGCACGGTCGCCTACCTGTCGGCCGAGTTCCTGATGGGGCCTTACCTCGGCAACAACCTGATCAACCTCGGGATCCACGATACCGCGCGCCTGGCGCTGGCCGAGCTCGGCCTGGACCTGAACCAGCTGTTGCTGCAGGAGGATGAGCCGGGCCTGGGCAACGGTGGCCTTGGCCGGCTGGCGGCATGCTTCATAGATTCCCTGGCGACGCTGCAGGTGCCCTGCGTGGGCTATGGCATCCGCTACGAATACGGCATTTTCCAGCAGGAGATCGTCGACGGCTGGCAGGTCGAGAAGACCGACAAGTGGCTGCGCTTCGGCAATCCGTGGGAGCTGGTGCGCCCGGAATGGGCCGCCGAGGTCAAGTTCGGCGGCCACACCGAACGCTACATCGACGATGCGGGACGGGTGCGCGTGCGCTGGGTGCCGGCGCGCGTGGTCAATGGCGTGCCGTATGACACGCCGATCCTCGGCTACCGCGTCAATACCGCCAATACGCTGCGGCTGTGGCGCGCCGAGGCACCCGAATCGTTCGACTTCTCGGTGTTCAATCGCGGCGATTACTGGGGCGCGGTAAACCAGAAGGTCATCTCCGAGAACATCAGCAAGGTGCTGTATCCGAACGACGAGCAGGTCAAGGGCAAGGAGCTGCGACTCGAGCAGCAGTATTTCTTCGTCTCCTGCTCGCTGCAGGACATGCTGCGCATCAACCGGGTACAGAAGATCCCGCCTGAGCGCTTCCACGAGAAATTCGCGGTGCAGCTCAACGATACCCATCCGTCGGTCGCGGTCGCGGAACTGATGCGGCTGCTGGTGGATGAGCTGGTGCTCGACTGGGAGCTGGCCTGGAGCATCACGCGCAGGACCTTCGGCTACACCAATCACACGCTGCTGCCGGAAGCGCTGGAGCGCTGGCCGCTGGACCTGTTCGGGCGCATGCTGCCGCGCCACCTGGAGATCATCTACGAGATCAATGCGCGCTTCCTGGACGAGGTGCGCATTGCGTTCTTCGGCGACGAGGAGCGCCTGGCACGCATGTCGCTGATCGACGAGAACGGTCCGCGCTACGTGCGCATGGCGCACCTGGCCACGGTCGGCAGCCATGCGGTCAACGGCGTCGCGCAGCTGCACACCGAGCTGCTCAAGAGCGACGTGCTGCGCGATTTCCACGACCTGTGGCCGCAAAAGTTCAGCAACAAGACCAATGGCGTGACGCCGAGGCGCTGGATGGTGCTGTGCAATCCGCGGCTGTCGCAGTTCATCTCCGGCATCATCGGCGAGGGCTGGATCCGCAACCTGGAGGAGCTGCGGCGGCTCGAGCCGATGATCGAGGATGCGCAGTTTCGCGCCGAGTGGCGCGACATCAAGCGCTCGAACAAGGTGGCGCTGGCCGCGATCATCCGCGAGCGCACCGGCGTGGCGGTCGATCCGGATGCCATCTTCGACGTGCAGGTGAAGCGCATCCACGAATACAAGCGCCAGCACCTGAACATCCTGCACGTGATCGGCCTGTATCACCGCCTCAAGACCGATCCACAGCTTTCGATCCATCCGCGGGTATTCATCTTCGGCGGCAAGGCGGCGCCGGGTTATCACCTGGCGAAGCTGATGATCCGGCTGATCACCGCGGTGGGGGATATGGTCAATCGCGACCCGGGGGTGCGCGATCTGATCAAGGTCGTGTTCCTGCCGAATTTCAATGTCACCAACAGCCAGCGCATCTATCCGGCGGCGGACCTGTCGGAGCAGATTTCAACCGCCGGCAAGGAAGCCTCGGGCACCGGCAACATGAAATTCCAGATGAATGGCGCGCTCACCATCGGCACCATGGACGGCGCCAACATCGAGATCCGCGAGGAGGTCGGGCCCGAGAATTTCTTCCTGTTCGGGCTGACGGCGGCCGAAGTGCAGGCCAGGCGGGCCGCCGGCTATCAACCGCTGGATCTCTACCACAGCCAGCCGGAACTGCGCGAGGTGATCAACCTGATCCGCGACGGCTATTTCTCCCGCGGCAACAGCGAGCAGTTCCTGGGGCTGGTCGGCAACCTGCTGCATCACGATCCCTACATGGTGCTGGCCGACTACCAGGCGTACGCCGACTGCCAGCAGCGCGTGGACAGCGCCTATCGCGACAGCGAGCGCTGGACGCGCATGTCGATTCTCAACACCGCGCGCTCCGGCAAGTTCTCGTCCGACCGCAGCATCCGGGAATACTGCAACGAGATCTGGAGCGCGAGGCCGGTGCCGGTGCAGCTGATCCACGAGGACCAGATGCTGGCGATGCCCTCGCGTTAATTGAACCCTAGGCAGGCTGGTTATCCGGCGGAGTGTACGCGCCAGGCGCAACGCTGCCGTCGGGCGGCGGCGCCGCGCCGGTGGATTCGCGCACGATCAGCGTGTGCGGATGCAGCAGCTGGCGCGGCGTGCCGGTGCCCTGGCGTGCCCGGTGCACCTCCTCCAGCACCAGGTCGACCGCGGCGCGCGCCATCGCCGCCACCGGCTGATGAATAGTCGTCAGTGCCGGCCACACGCTGGCGGCGACCGGGGTGTCGTCGAAACCGGCGATCGACAGGTCCTGCGGCACCTCGAATCCCATGCGATGCGCCAGCGACACCGCGGCGGCTGCCATGTCGTCGTTGGCGGCGAAGATCGCGGTCGGATACGGCTCCTCGGCCAGCAGGCGCTGCGCCGCGGCAAGTCCGGAGCGATAGGTGTAATAGCCCTGTTCCACCCGCACCGTCTCCGCGTCGATGCCGGCCTCCGCCAGTGCGCCCAGGAAGCCGTCCAGCCGCTGCTGGGCGCCAATGTCACCCGGATGACCCTTGATACAGCCGAAGCGGCGGTGGCCGAGCGACAGCAGGTACTCGGTCAGGTCGCGCGCGGCGGCCTCGTTGTCGATGCGCACCGTGGCCATGCAACTCGAGGCGTGGCCGGTGGCGACCGCGACCGACACCACGCCGGCCTGCCGCACCTCGGCCAGCACGCGCTCGGACTCGCATAGCGGCGGGGTAAGGATCAGGCCGTCGATGCCGGTTTTCAGCAGCTTGCCGAGCGCCGCCGCCGCCATCTCGCTGTCGCCGCAGCGCTCCACCAGCACCTGTGCGCCGGTGCGGCTGCTCTCATCGAGCGTGCCGAGCAGCAGTTCGCTCAGGTAGCCGGTCGAGGGGTTGTCGTACAGCAGTCCGATGCGGCAGGGTAGCGAGCCGGCGAGACTGCGCGCCGCGGGACTGGGGGCGTAGTTCAACGCCCGGATCGCCGCGTGCACCATCTCGCGCGTCTCGGACTTGACGTTGTTCTCGCGGTTGATGACCCGCGACACCGTCATCGGTGATACGCCCACATGCGCCGCCACGTCGCGAATGGTGACGCTCTGAGACGATCTTCGCCGCTGCCGCTCAATGGCCATGGCTCATCCTTGGCTTCTCCCTGTTGTCGAAGCTATGTTTTCTTGTTGCAGCTATGTGTACCTCTAAAAAATATCGGCGGCAATGCATTCCCGGCGTGCTTTGGTGGCTGTGCGCCGTAGTGGCAGGATTTGTGTCAGTGGTAGCGGTAGCTGAGGCGCCTGGCCCAGTCGTTGCCGCCGGGGTGCCAGGCGGCGCGCCTGGTGTCGCCCCCGGCACCGCGCATCCGTCCCTGTGGCCGACCGCGCGCAGTGCCGGCCTGGTCGATCCGGCCACCGAGCGCCAGGTCAGCGAACTGATGCGACACATGAGCCTCGAGGAGAAAGTCGGCCAGACGATCCAGGCGGATATCGACGACATCACGCCCGAGGACCTGCGCCAGTATCCGCTCGGGGCGGTGCTCGCCGGCGGGGTATCGGCACCTGCTGGCGACACCGATCGGACGCCGGCGGCGTGGCTGGCGCTGGTGCGCGCACTGCGCAACGCGTCGATCGAGGCGCGTCCTGGGCACACGCCGATTCCGATCCTGTTCGGGGTCGATGCGGTCCATGGCAACAACGGCGTGCTGGGCGCAACCATCTTCCCGCACAACATCGGGCTCGGCGCGGCACACGATCCCGGGCTGATCAGGCGCATCGGTGCCGCCACCGCGCAGGAGATGCTGGTGGTGGGTTTCGACTGGGCGTTCGCGCCCACGCTGGCGGTGCCGCAGGACCTGCGCTGGGGCCGCGTCTACGAGAGCTATTCGCAGGATCCGGCGCTGGTGCGCAGCTACGCCGGCGAACTGGTGCGCGGGCTGCAGGGCGAGCCGGACGGCGATCGCAGTGTGCAGGGCGGGCACGTGGCGGCGACCGCCAAGCACTTCGTCGGTGATGGCGGTACCCGCGGCGGCGTTGACGAGGGCGATACGCGGATCGGCGAGCAGCAGCTGATACGCGTGCATGCGCAGGGCTACGTGACCGCGATCGATGCGGGTGTCATGAGCGTGATGGCGTCGTACTCCAGCTGGCAGGGCGTGAAACTGCACGGTAACGCGAGCCTGCTGAGCGGCGTGCTCAAGGGGCGGCTGGGCTTTGACGGCTTCGTGGTCAGCGACTGGAATGGCTTCGGACAGCTCGCCGGCTGCAGCGAGACCAGCTGTGCCGCCGCGCTGTCCGCCGGCATCGACATGTTCATGGCGCCCAATGGCTGGAAAGCGCTGTTCGACAACACGCTGGCGCAGGTGCGCGCCGGGACGATCGAGCCTGCGCGCCTGGATGATGCGGTGCGCCGTATCCTGCGCGTGAAGGCCAAGCTCGGACTGTTCGACCAGGCGCGGCCCTGGGAGGGACGCACCGACGTGCTGGGGTCGAGCGAGCACCGCGCGCTGGCGCGCGCCGCGGTGCGCGAGTCGCTGGTGCTGCTGAAGAATCGCGCGCGGCTGCTGCCGCTCCCTGCCGGTGCGAAGGTGCTGGTCGCAGGTGATGCCGCCGATGATATCGACCGCCAGTGCGGTGGCTGGACGCTGGGCTGGCAGGGAGGCGAGCACGGCAATGGCGACTACCCGCACGGTGAGTCGATCTACGCCGGACTGCGCTCGGCGCTCGAGGCCGGCGGCGGCAGCGCGCAGCTGGCGCTCGACGGCAGCTATGGGAAAGGCGACGGCAGTCATGCTGCCAGGCCCGACGTCGCGATCGTCGTGTTTGGCGAGCGGCCGTACGCGGAGACTGCCGGCGATCTGCGCTCGATCGAGTACCGCTCCGGCAATCGACGGGATCTGAAGTTGCTGCGGCGGCTGCGCGCCGAGCATATTCCGGTGGTGTCGGTGTTCGTGTCGGGCCGGCCGCGGGCACTGGATGCCATGCTTGCGGCGTCGGATGCGTTCGTGGCCGCCTGGCTACCCGGCACCGAGGGCGGCGGCATCGCCGACCTGCTGATCGGCGATGCCCAGGGCGTCGCGCGCTTTGATTTTCGCGGCACGCTGCCGTTCGCATGGCCTGAGAGCGAGTCACGGGGACTGCGGCAGCGCAGCCCGGCGGGCGCGCCGGTGCTCGCGCCG